>Ga0308172_1001133_pt1 | contig 21444 bp, 11 predicted proteins | sample PhyGR2_FD_202134 | JGI IMG/M metagenome (GOLD analysis project Ga0308172, IMG submission 202134) | Phyllosphere microbial communities from UC Gill Tract Community Farm, Albany, California, United States - DLSLSG.R2 | ecosystem: Host-associated > Plants > Phyllosphere > Unclassified | place: USA... | reverse complement strand
ACCGCGCGGATTTGCAACACCTTGGAACCGAGACTGGCCATTTCCAGCATCTCTTCAAAGGTGATCTTGTCCAGGCGCTGCGCGACGGACACCACACGCGGGTCCGTGGTGTAGACGCCATCCACATCGGTGTAGATCTGGCATTCATCAGCCTTGAGAGCTGCCGCCAGCGCCACACCGGTGGTGTCCGAACCGCCACGGCCAAGGGTGGTGATGTTGCCCTGCTCGTCCACACCCTGGAAGCCCGCTACAACTACCACACGCCCGGCTTTCAGATCAGCGCGAATTTTCTGATCGTCGATCTGCAGGATACGCGCCTTGGTATGAGCGCTGTCGGTGAGGATGCGCACTTGGCTGCCTGTGTAGGACACAGCCGACACGCCGCGTTTGTTCAGGGCCATGGCCAGCAGGGCAATGGTCACCTGTTCGCCGGTGGACACGATCACATCCAGCTCGCGCGGCAACGGTTGCTGGTCGCCACTGATTGCCTTGGCCAGATCGATCAGGCGATTGGTCTCGCCGCTCATGGCCGACAGCACCACCACCAGGTCGTCGCCAGCGTCGCGGAATTTCTTAACTTTGTCGGCCACCTGCTCGATTCTTTCGACAGAGCCGACCGAGGTGCCTCCAAATTTCTGTACGATCAAAGCCATTTCCAGCCGCCTCAGCCCGTAAAGGGGCGCCTAAATATCCAATCAACCAGCACTGATCAGGCCCGCGACTAGACCACGGGCCGATAAACAATGCCTTAAATGCCAGCCTCGACAAACGGCACGGTCAGGGCCAGGGCCGCATCCAGGGCACCGGCGTCTACACCACCGCCTTGCGCCATGTCCGGACGACCACCACCCTTCCCGCCCACTGCCGCAGCGGCTTGCTTCATCAAATCACCGGCTTTGAGTTGGCCAGTCAGGTCTTTGGTTACACCGGCAACCAGTACGACCTTTTCCTCATGGACACCGCCGAGCAGGATCACTGCGCGGCCGAGCTTGTTTTTCAACTGATCGACCAGGGCCAACAACGCCTTGCCGTCCTGACCGTCCAGGCGTGCAGCCAGGACTTTCACGTCCTTGACGTCAACGGCCGAAGCCGACAGATCGTCGCCCGCTGCGCTGGCAGCCTTGGCTTGCAACTGTTCCAGCTGTTTCTCCAGGGCACGGTTGCGCTCCAGGACAGCGGACAGCTTGTCGATCAGGTTGTCGCGGCTGCCCTTGACCAGGCTGGCCGCTTCCTTGAGTTGTTCTTCCGCCGCGTTCAGGTATGCCAGGGCCGCAGCGCCAGTCACCGCTTCGATACGACGCACACCGGACGCCACGCCACCTTCGCTGATGATCTTGAGCAAGGCAATGTCGCCGGTACGGTTGGCGTGGATACCGCCACATAGTTCCACCGAGAAATCGCCGCCCATGCTCAGCACGCGCACGCTGTCGCCGTACTTCTCGCCGAACAATGCCATGGCGCCCTTGGCCTTGGCCGTCTCGATATCGGTCTCGACGGTTTCAACCGGGGTGTTCTTGCGGATCTCAGCGTTGACGATGTCTTCCAGCGCCTTGATCTGCTCTGGCTTGATCGCTTCGAAGTGGCTGAAGTCGAAACGCAGGCGCTGACTGTCGACCAACGAACCTTTCTGCTGAACGTGTTCGCCCAGCACCTGGCGCAGGGCGGCATGCAGCAAGTGGGTGGCCGAGTGGTTCAGCGACGTGGCGTGGCGCACGTCGGCGTCTACCTGGGTGTCCACCGGGGAGCCTACGGTCAGACTGCCTGAGGCCAGCACGCCGTGGTGCAGGAAGGCGCCGCCGGTCTTGGTGGTATCACGTACGTCGAAACGACCGGAGCTGGATTTGACGAAACCACAGTCGCCGATCTGACCGCCGGATTCGGCATAGAACGGGGTCTGATCCAGCACCACGACGCCCTCGTCGCCTTCGTTCAACACGTCGACCGACTGACCTTCCTTGTACAGCGCGACCACTTTGGCCGAGCCGCTGGTGGCCTTGTAGCCGGTGAACTCGGTGGCCACATCCACCTTGACCAGGCTGTTGTAGTCCATGCCGAAGGAACTGGCCGAGCGTGCGCGCACGCGCTGGGCTTCCATCTCGCGTTCGAAACCTTCCTCGTCGAGGGTCAGGTTGCGCTCGCGGGCGATGTCGCCGGTCAGGTCCATCGGGAAGCCGTAGGTGTCGTAGAGCTTGAACACCACGTCGCCCGGCACCACGTTGCCCGACAGGTTGGCCAGGTCTTGTTCAAGGATCTTCAGGCCCTGTTCCAGGGTTTTGGCGAACTGTTCTTCTTCGGCCTTGAGCACACGCTCGATGTGCGCCTGGTTCTGCTTGAGTTCCGGGAAGGCATCGCCCATCTCGGCGACCAGGGCCGCGACGATCTGGTAGAAGAAGCTGCCATTGGCGCCCAGTTTGTTACCGTGACGGCAAGCGCGACGAATGATGCGACGCAGCACATAGCCACGGCCTTCGTTGGACGGTAGTACGCCATCGGCGATCAGGAAGCCGCAGGAACGGATGTGGTCGGCCACCACTTTGAGCGAGGCTTGGTCGTCATTGCTGCAACCGATGGCCTTGGCGGCCGCTGCCAGCAGGCTCTGGAACAGATCGATTTCGTAGTTGGAATGAACGTGCTGCATCACCGCACTGATCCGCTCCAGGCCCATGCCGGTGTCCACCGACGGTGCCGGCAGCGGATGCAACACGCCATCGGCGGTGCGGTTGAACTGCATGAAAACGTTGTTCCAGATCTCGATGTAACGGTCGCCGTCTTCTTCCGGCGAGCCCGGCGGGCCACCCCAGATATCGGCGCCGTGGTCGTAGAAGATCTCGGTGCAAGGGCCGCATGGGCCGGTATCGCCCATGGTCCAGAAGTTGTCGGAGGCGTACGGTGCGCCTTTGTTGTCGCCGATACGCACCATGCGCTCGGCCGGCACGCCCACTTGTTTGGTCCAGATGTCGTACGCCTCGTCATCACTGGCGTAAACGGTGACCCAAAGCTTTTCCTTCGGCAGTTTCAGCACGCCGGTCAGGAAGGTCCAGGCGAAGTTGATCGCGTCTTGCTTGAAATAATCGCCAAAGCTGAAGTTGCCGAGCATTTCGAAAAAGGTGTGGTGACGGGCGGTGTAGCCGACGTTTTCCAGGTCGTTGTGCTTACCTCCGGCGCGCACGCACTTCTGGCTGCTGACCGCGCGGGTGTAGGCGCGCTTTTCCTGGCCCAGGAAGCAGTCCTTGAACTGGTTCATCCCCGCGTTAGTGAACAGCAGGGTAGGGTCATTGCCTGGGATCAAGGAGCTGGAGGAGGCTGCGGCCAAAGGCCAGTGCGCAACATCATCAGACGGAGCGACGGCAAAGGGCCGCATTATATCGGCCCTTTGCCGGTGGTACAGCGTGTTTATGCGATAGAGAGGTTCAATTAGACGGTCTGCACGTTCATTTACGCGAATATTCGACGAATGTTTCCAGCACCTGTGCCATCTGCGCCCGATTCACATCCAAATGGGTGACCATGCGTAGGCGAGGCGCCGCGCTCAACTTGATCCCGCGCTCGGCGGCAAACGCCTTCAATGCCTGGGCCTGATCGCCCACCTGCACATAGACCATGTTGGTCTGCACCGGCTCTACGCTGTAACCGGCCTTGCGCAGTTCATCCCCTAGCCACTGGGCATTGGCGTGGTCTTCGGCCAGGCGCTGCACCTGATGATCCAGGGCATACAGGCCTGCCGCCGCCAGTGAACCGGCCTGACGCATGCCGCCGCGCACCATCTTGCGCAAACGGCGCGCCTTGGCGATCAGCGCGGTAGACCCGCACAACACCGAGCCCACCGGTGCGCCGAGGCCCTTGGACAGGCACACCGACACCGAATCGAAATGCTGGGCGATCTCCCGCGCATCCACCCCAAGCTTGACCGCGGCGTTGTAGAGGCGCGCGCCATACAGATGCAGGGCCAGGTCATGCTCACGGGTAAACGCTCGCGCCTTGGCCAGGTACTCCATGGGCAGCACTTTGCCCTGCATGGTGTTTTCCAGGGCCAGCAAGCGGGTGCGGGCGAAGTGGAAGTCGTCTGGTTTGATGGCCGCCAGCACTTGGTCCAGAGCCAGGGAACCGTCCGCCTGCACCTCCAGCGGCTGTGGCTGGATCGAGCCCAGCACCGCCGCGCCGCCGCCTTCGTATTTGTAGGTGTGGGCCTGCTGCCCGACGATGTATTCCTCGCCGCGTTCGCAGTGGGCCATCAGCGCCAGCAGGTTACTCATGGTGCCGGTGGGCACGAACAACGCGGCGGCAAACCCCAGGCGTTGGGCCAGTTCGGCTTCCAGTCGATTGACGCTGGGGTCTTCACCGTAGACGTCATCGCCGCTGGCGGCGCTGGCCATGGCATCGCGCATGCCGGCGGTGGGTTGGGTCACGGTGTCGCTGCGAAGGTCTATCACGGTCATCTAACTGGCCTCGGGCAGGTGGGGCGTTTTGTCGTATTGACGATTACTGCGGGCAAAGCCGCGCAATATCAAGCCCCGTGTGCATTCAATCGAATACCAACCAAACAAACCGATATAGCTAATCGATACGACGCCCGTGCAGTTTCTGAAAAACCGTGTTAAAAACTCTGCGCCGCCAGGGTTCTGGCGGCAACGTTCTCAGGGCGGGGTGTAATTCCCCACCGGCGGTAATTACACGCAATGTGTATAGCCCGCGAGCGCTTGGCGCCTTGGACTGCTTACGCAGGCCGGCGGCAAGGTCAGCAGACCCGGTGTGATCCCGGGGCCGACGGTCATAGTCCGGATGAAGAGAGAACGGGATTGGCACCCAAGGGCCGCACGTTGACCGCATGCCCGCATGCCCACGCGTTGCATACCCTTGAAATCCCATTCGATTCATAACGCCCTGTTTTTTTCTTAAACAGGAGTCAGAACATGCAACCCACCGCTATCGACAGCAAAAGCAAAAACCATCACGGCGAGCGCGTCGCGTTTATCCAAGCCTGCTGGCACAAGGATATTGTCGACCAGAGCCGTAAGGGCTTTCTCGCCGAAATGATCGCCCAGGGCTACCAGGAGTCGGACATCGACTTTTTCGAAGTCGGGGGTGCCTTTGAAATGCCCCTGCACGCCAAACTGCTGGCCAAGACCGGTCGCTACGCGGGCATCGTTGCCGCCGCGTTGGTGGTGGACGGCGGCATCTACCGCCACGAATTCGTTGCCCAATCGGTGGTCAGCGGCCTGATGCAGGTGCAGCTGGAAACCGAAGTGCCGGTGTTCTCGGTGTCCCTGACCCCGCATCACTTCCACGCCGGCAGTGAACACACCACATTCTTCTATGAGCACTTCGTGCACAAGGGTCAGGAAGCCGCGCGTACGTGCGCCGACACCCTGCACAAAGTGCGGGCGATCCGCCGCAGCGAGCCACGGGCGGTAGCAGTCTAAGCAATACTGCAAAACAAAATGTGGGAGGGGGCTTGCCCCCGATGGCGGTGTCTCAGCTCCAGATGAGCTGACTGACACACTGCTATCGGGGGCAAGCCCCCTCTCACATTCGGTCCAGGTCTATGCCAGGCCCACGTCCGTGGTCGGCACAATCAATATCCCTGCCCGCAAACCGTTTTTCACCTTCGGGTTGGGGAAGATAATGCGCGCGCCCTCCTCCTCAATCACCCAACGGGTCTTGGCCACGTCTTCGGCCAGCAGATAACCCTTTTCCAACTCAGAAAAGTTTTCCACGTCCGCGGGCAAGTGCAGCAGGAACGCATCGCTGTGCTTGATGACTTCCCGCGACACGGCGAACAGTTTCAACCCATCCAGGCTGTCCGCCTCAGGCTCGCTGCCTTCGATGATCTGAGTCAGGCGCGCCTCCAGGCGTGAGACGTCCACCCCCTGGTTCTGTCCGAACGGCCGCGCCTTACCCAATTCCAGGGTGAAAGCCTCGGCGTCCAGTTGCTCGTAGGTGAAGGCCGTGAAGGTGATGGACGTTTTATTCTGCAGCAGCACCGCTTCCATCCCGGCCGCACGCAGCCGCTCCAGCTCGCGTCGCGAATGCTGGCGCCCGTCTTTCCACGGGTACAGCGCGAACTGCTCGATCTTCGAGCCACGGATGGCGGTGTGCAGGTCGTAATGCAGGCGCGAACGCTCGGGCTTGCTGAAAAAACTACGGGCCAGTTGTTCCAGCTCCGCGGCGCGCATGGCTTCGGGGCCGATGTTGTTTTCATGACGGCCGTTGAACAGCCGGTTGATGTCCAGTTCGAGGTAACGCTCGCCGCGGCGCATGGCCTCGGGGTTGCCGAACAGGAACAGAATACGGGTGCGGGGTTTAATCTCCCCACGGGCGATGCCATGCAGCAGGCGGTCGAGCAATTCGATCGGCGCGGTTTCGTTGCCATGGATGCCGGACGACAGCAGCAGGTCGCTGCCATTGTCCGAGGCTTGCGGCGGACGCACTTCCAGCGCGCCCTCGCTGAGCCAGCGCATCTGCACGCCGTCGACAGTCAGTTGAATTTTTTGCGCCGGTTCGCGACCGGCGAGGGTCAGTTCAAGCAGTTTGCCGAGGGCGAGCATACGCAAGCTTCCTTAGTGGTTGCAGCCAGGACCGTGGACGTGATCGTCATCATCACCTTCCATGTCGGCCGGTTCCATTTCCAGCTGCAGGCTCATCAGGTTGGTAGCCAATGGGCGCATCAGCAGGTTGGCGTACTCGGCGTCGCCTTCTTCGACGTCCACACCGATCAGCAGTTGGCCGCGACCGTCGTGCTGGATCCAGATCTCCTTGCCCTGCCACACCACGGCAACGCGGGTGCAGGAAGTTTCCAGCTGGGTGCCGTCGGTGTCTTCAAGGATCAGTTTCAGGGTGTCGGTGCTCATAAAATGCTCTCAGCCGTGCGGCGTTAATTGATCTGGAAAGGATAAACCGCGCCCAGTTTAAGGATTTGCGTCAGTTCATCCAGTGCCGTCCGGCACTCAAGCAGCAATTGCGGATCAGCCAGGTCGGATTCGCGCAGGCTGTCGCGGTAGTGCTTGTGGACCCATTGGGTCAGCGTGTCGTACAACGGCGCGGTCATGATAACGCCTGGATTCACCGCCGCCAGTTCGGTTTCGTTCAACGCCACGCGCAGACGCAGGCACGCCGGGCCACCGCCATTCTGCATGCTTTGCTTGAGGTCGAAGACTTTCACTTCGCGGATCAACCCACCGGAGGCCGTCAGCCCCTGCAAGTAGTGCCAGACACGTTCGTTGGCGCGACACTCTTCCGGCACGATCAGCAGCATCGAGCCGTCGGCGCGGGTCAGCAACTGGCTGTTAAATAGGTAGGAACGCACCGCGTCCTCGACGCTGACCAGGGCGCGCGGTACACACACCGACTGGAAATTGCCGCCGAGCTTGCCCAGCTTGGCTTGCAGTTCGCCGAGCATCTGTTCGGTATTGAGGAACGCATCCTCGTGATAGAACAGCACCTCGCCGTTGCCCACCGCGATCACGTCGTTGTGAAACACACCCGCGTCGATCACCGCCGGGTTCTGCTGGCCGTAAACCACGCCGTCGTCCTTCAGGCCGTGCAGGCGGGCGACAGCCTGGGACGCTTCGAGGGTCTGGCGCGCCGGGTACTTCTGCGGTGCCGGGTAGCGGGTGTCGAATGCACTGCGGCCGAACACGAAAAACTCCACGCCCGCCTCGCCGTATTCGCGGCAAAAACGCGTGTGGTTGGCCGCGCCTTCGTCGCCGAACTGCGCCACCGCCGGCAACGCGGCGTGGTGGGCGAAGTGCTGCGGATCGGCAAACATGGCGCCCAGCACGCGGCTGGTGGTCGGGTGCTCGATGCTGCGGTGGTATTTGCAGTTGAGGTTGGCGGCGGTGAAATGCACACGGCCATCCGCGGTGTCGGCGCTGGGGCTGACGGTGGCGGCGTTGGCCACCCACATACTCGACGCCGAGCAACTGGCGACCAGCAACGGCATGGCTTGCTGGGCCGCCTGCTGGATCACCTGGGCATCGCTGCCGCTGAAACCGAGGTTACGCAATGCGGCCACGTCGGGACGTTCCTGGGGGGCCAGCACGCCCTGCACGAAACCCATATCCATCAGGGCCTTCATTTTTTGCAGGCCCTGCAACGCCGCTTCCTTCGGGTTCGAAGACTGCTGGCTGTTGCTCTGGGACGCGACGTTGCCGTAGGACAAACCGCCGTAGTTATGGGTCGGCCCCACTAGACCGTCAAAATTGACTTCATAGGATTTCATCGGCGAGGCTCCACGAACATCTGTTTTTATAGGCATCAAAAGTCTTCAACACACCGCAAATCCAGTGTGGCAGAAGGCTTGCCTGCGATAGCAGTTGGTCAGTTGATAAATCAGGTGCCTGACACACCGCCATCGGGAGCAAGCCCCCTGCCACATTTAGATCAGCGTAATGCCGGGGGTTAGCGTGGCCGGAACCACCAGGCTTGGGGTCTCAAGCGATGCCACCGGGTAGGCGCAATAATCCGCCGCGTAATACGCACTGGCGCGATGATTGCCCGAGGCCCCTACCCCACCAAAAGGCGCGGTGCTGGCGGCGCCGGTCAGCTGTTTGTTCCAGTTGACGATCCCGGCGCGGCTTTCCAGCCAGAACTGCTGGTAGCGCGCTTCGGAATCGGACAACAAGCCAGCGGCCAGGCCGAACTGAGTGTTGTTGGCCTCGGCTATCGCCGCTTCGAAATCGCTGTAGCGGATCACTTGCAGCAGCGGGCCAAACAGTTCTTCGTCTTCGCGCTCGGCCACGCCGGTCACGTCGATGATGCCCGGAGTCAGCAAGGCGGCCTGGTCCTGGGGCTGGGTCATTTCCAGCAGCGCCACGGCGCCGTTGGCCAGCATCAACTCCTGGGCGTCCATCAAGGCTTTGGCAGCGGCGAGGGAAATCACCGAGCCCATGAACGGCGCCGGTTGCTGATCGAACGCGCCGACTTCAATGGTCGAACTGACTGCCACCAACCGCGCCAGCAACGCATCGCCCCAGGCGCCTTGCGGCACCAACAGGCGACGGGCGCAGGTGCAGCGCTGACCGGCCGAAATAAACGCCGATTGGATGATGGTGTACACCGCTGCGTCCACGTCGGCCACTTCATCCACCACCAGCGGGTTGTTGCCGCCCATCTCCAGGGCCAGGATTTTGTCCGGGCGCCCGGAGAACTGCTGGTGCAGATGGTTGCCGGTGCGGCTGGAGCCGGTGAAAAACAAGCCGTCGATGCCTGGATTGGCCGCCAAGGCGATTCCGGTTTCCCGCGCGCCTTGCAGCAGGTTCAACACGCCCGCCGGCAACCCGGCTTCGATCCAGCATTGCACGGTCAGCTCGGCGACTTTCGGCGTCAGCTCGCTGGGTTTGAACAGCACGGTGTTACCCGCCAGCAACGCCGGCACGATATGCCCGTTAGGCAAGTGACCGGGGAAGTTATACGGGCCGAATACCGCCACCACGCCGTGCGGCTTGTGGCGCAGCACAGCGGTGGCGTCGCCCAGCGGGCCGCTCTTCTCGCCGGTGCGTTCGCGGTAGCTTTGCACCGAGATGGCGATCTTGTTGGCCATGCTGGTGACTTCTGTCGCCGCTTCCCACAACGGCTTGCCGGTTTCCTCGCCGATGCAGCGGGCGATTTCATCGGCGCGACGCTTGAGGGTGGCAGCGAAGGCTTCCAGCACCGCGATGCGTTCTTCCAGGGTACGCCGGGCCCAAGCCGGGAACGCCTGGCGTGCGGCCTGCACGGCGGACTCGACTTGTTCGGCGGTGGCAGCGTTGCCGGCCCAAAGCACTTGCTGGGTCACCGGGTTGCGCGATTCGAACAGCTCACCCTGGCCAGCCAGCCAGCTACCTGCGATATACAGCGAATTCATTATTTCGACTCCCGAGCAGCGGACAACGGTACGGCACGCACTTGATCGCCGACCACCAATTGCAGGCGCTTGGCGGTCAACGGGTCGACCACCAGCGTGCCGGCGGCCAGGCGTGCGGGCGCGGCGGTGATGCGGCAATCTTCGCGTTTGCGGTTATGGATCAGGAACGGCGTGGCGTCGTCCCCCGGAGTGCCGATGGCCAACACCAGTGACTGGCTGTCACGCACCGCGCGAATCTTGGTGGTCTCGCACTCCACCGCCGGGCCGGCGTCGAAAATATCGACATAGCCCTGGTAACTGAACCCTTCGCTCTTGAGCATGCTCAGCGCCGGCTCGGTGTCCGGATGGACTTTGCCGATCACATTGCGCGCGTCTTCGGACAAAAAGCAGCTATACAGCGGAAACTTCGGCATCAACTCGGCGATAAATGCCTTGTTGCCCACGCCGGTGAGGTAGTCGGCCTGGCTGAATTCCATCTTGAAGAAATGTCGACCCAGGCTTTCCCAGAACGGTGAGCGCCCGGCCTCGTTGGACACGCCGCGCATCTCGGCAATGATCTTGTTGCCGAACAGTTGCGGGAACTCCGCGATAAACAGCAGGCGCGCCTTGGCCAACATGCGGCCATTGAGGCCGTTGCGGTAATCGGCGTGCAGAAACAGCGAGCACAACTCGGAATTGCCGGTGAGGTCGTTGGCCAGGAACAGCGTCGGAATCTCGCGATAGATATTCAACTCCTGGGACGCGCTGACGGTCAGGCCTACCCGGAAGTTGTACCAGGGCTCGCGCAAGCCCACGGCACCGGCAATCGCGGAAATACCCACCACGCGGCCTTCGTCGTTTTCCAGCACGAACAGGTAGTCGGCGTCGCCGCGACCGGCCTCGCCGCGAAAGGTTTTTTCCGCCCAGCCCACCCGGTGGGTCAGGCGCTCTTCGTTGGCCGGCAAGGTGGTCAGGCCGGTGCCGGTGCTGCGCGCCAGATCAATCAGGGCCGGTAAATCGCTGCTGCGTACGGGACGAACGATCATGCTATCTCCTCAAACGGGCCGCCGTGGGCCACCCGCGAAACTCTGCTTTTAAACCGCGACCAGACGCACACTGGCGCCCTCACCCACACCCAGGGCTTCGGCCGCGGCCAGGTCCAGGGTCACCGGTTTGCCGGGCGCGTAGTCCAGCTCCAGCATCACCGCGCGGTAATCCTGCAACTGTGCGTTGCTCACCAGGTACTGGCGGCCCGCCCCCTTGACCATCTCACCGATCTTCACTGGCACCACGCGGCTCTGGGCAATCGAGCGGATGCCCGAGACCCGCGCGTGCAGCGTCGGGCCGCCGTCGAAGATGTCGATGTAATGGTCGGTCTCGAAGCCTTCGCGCATCAGGATGTCGAAGGTGATCTGCGCACGCGGGTGCACCTGGCCCATGGCTTCCTGGGCTTCGTCCGGCAATAGCGGCACGTAGATCGGGTAATGGGGCATCAGCTCGGCGAGGAAGGTGCGGCTTTTGAGCCCGCACAGGCGCTCGGCGGCGGCGTAATTGAGGTCGAAGAAGTTGCGCCCGATGGCGTCCCAGAACGGCGAGTCACCGTTCTCGTCGCTGTAGCCGACGATCTCGGTCACCACCGAATCGGCAAAGCGCTCCGGGTGGCTGGCGACAAACAACAGGCGCCCGCGGGAATTGAGTTCCGACCACGGCGAGCCGACCAGCTCCGGCACCACGTAGAAACTGGTGAGCAGGCTATTACCGGTCAGGTCGTGGCACTGGGAAAGCACATGAATCTTGTTGTGGATCTTCAGCTCGCGGGAGGCGTGCACGAAAGTCTCGTTGCGAAAACTATAGAACGGCTCGGAATAGCCAGCCGAGGCGACGATGGCCGAACACCCGACGAGCTTGCCGGTCTCGGTGTCTTCAAGCACGAAGAAATAGCTTTCTTCACCGTTGAAACTCACCTCGGCCGCGAAGGAGGCTTCGCTGGCGGCGATCTTGTCGCTCAGGCGTTCCACATCGTCCGGCAAGGAGGTGACACCAATCGGGCTGTCCGCAGCCAGACGCTGTACCTCGCCCAGGTCAGCCATTTGCGCGGGGCGCATCACCAGCATGGTGTCACTCCTTAACTCTAGAACTCACAGAAAAAAAATACCGAACAGGTCAGGAACACCACATATCTTCAAGTGGGCATATTCCCGTGTGGGAGGGGGCTTGCCCCCGATAGCAGTCTGTCAGTTGATACATCTGTGACTGATACACCGCCATCGGGGGCAAGCCCCCTCCCACACTTGATCCGGTCCGACAGACAGATGTGTATCAGGCTTGGGTCAGCGTTTTAACCGCACGCTCGAAACGATCCAGGCCTTCGTTGATGTCTGCTTCGTCCACCACCAGGCTCGGGGCGAAACGCACCACGTCGGGGCCGGCTTGCAGGATCATCAGGTTTTCTTTTTCGGCTGCGTTGAACACGTCCTTGGCCTTGCCCTTGAATGCATCGCTCAATACGCAACCGATCAGCAGGCCCATGCCGCGTACTTCGGTGAAGATGCCGTACTGCTTGCCGATCTGCTCCAGGCGCGCCTTGAACAGTGCATGCTTGGCCGTTACGCCCGCCAGCACTTCAGGGGTGTTGATCACGTCGATCACCGCCTCGGCCACTGCACATGCCAGCGGGTTGCCGCCGTAAGTGGTGCCGTGGGTGCCGACCACCAGGTGCTTGGCCAGCGCTTCAGTGGTAAGCATCGCCGCGATCGGGAAACCGCCGCCCAGGCTCTTGGCGCTGGTGAGGATGTCCGGGGTCACGCCGTAATGTTGGTAGGCGAACAGATGGCCGCTACGGCCCATGCCGGTCTGCACTTCGTCGAACACCAGCAACGCGTCGTGTGCATCGCACAGCTCGCGGGCGCCTTGCAGGTAGGCCAGCTCGGCCGGCAGTACACCGCCTTCGCCCTGGATCGGCTCCAGCACCACGGCGCAGGTCTTGTCCGAAACGGCGGCTTTCAGTGCAGCCAGGTCGTTATAAGGAACGTGGGTGATGCCGGTGATTTTAGGCCCGAAACCATCGGAGTACTTGGATTGGCCACCGACGTTGACGGTGAACAGGGTACGGCCATGGAAGCTGTTGAGTGCCGCGATGATCTCGTACTTCTCGCTGCCGAAGCGGTCGAACGCCACGCGGCGCGCCAGCTTGAACGCGGCTTCGTTGGCCTCGGCGCCGGAGTTGCAGAAGAACACGCGCTCGGCAAAGGTGGCGTCGATCAGCTTATGGGCCAGGCGCAGCGCCGGCTCGTTAGTGAATACGTTGGAGACATGCCACAGCTTGTTGGCCTGCTCGGTCAACGCGCCGACCAGTGCCGGGTGGGCATGGCCCAAAACGTTGACCGCGATGCCGCCGGCAAAGTCGATCAGCTCGCGACCGGCCTGGTCCCAGACGCGGGAACCTTTGCCACGCACAGGGATGAACGCGGCAGGTGCGTAGTTGGGAACCATGACCTGGTCGAAATCGGCACGTTGCACCGGGGCTTGCTCAACGGACATCGGAGTCTCCTGAAGAGGAACGCCTGCCTGGAACTGGCGGGCGATGCAGGGATTGTAAGGACAGTTTTCAGCGCGACCTTGCCGCCAAGCGACAACTTCTTATAGCGCCAACCCCGGTTTTACGCGGGTTTACGGCAATGCGACATATAGCGTCGCAATGGCGCAGTTTAAACCGTGCGCCCGCTCCGTGGGCAGGTTCGATCACGGCCCATCGGCAAATTTCGCGCAGCCCTAACCGGCTACCACAGGCTGCACGACGCGAACTGGTTTGCTGAGGGCTTCTTGACCTTGCCCTGGAGCCCTTGTGACTGAACTCCCCACCTCCTCCGTTCCCCACTACGACATCCTGAAAAACGCCCTGCCCCCATGGCTGGCCGACATCACACCCGACAGACGCAGCGACCTGGCCCAGCCCGAATCGATCGTCGCCGACTGGTACAAAAATGCCAGCGCGGCGCAGCATCGAACGCTCAAACGCCTCAATGACCAGGCCTGGATTGCCCAGAACTCGGTGGTCACTGCCATGGCGCAGCTCAAAAGCCCCCAGGCTTTTGGCGCCGAGCGCCTGCAAGCGGCGCTCAAGGCGCAATACGGCGTGAGCATCGACGTGAGGAGCACCTGGCTGCAGCTTTATATCCCGCTGAAAATCGCCGGTTTCACCGTCAAACCCGGCGCCGCGCGCACCTGGTCGGTGTCACTGATCGAGGCGGCGCTGCACAACTTTGAAGCCAGCGAAACCGCAGTCGATGCCTATGACAGCGCCTCCACCTTCAGCACCCGCCCCACGGCCGCCGGGCACTTTGAAGCGCTGCCTGGGGTGGCCGCGCAGATCACAGTCGCGCAATTCACGGCGCTGTGTCGCCAGCTCGACATCGGCGCGGCGTATCAGCGCTACCTGCGCGACTACCTTGACCTGGATAACGCCGTGGCCCAGGCCCGCCTGCGGCAACGTCTCCAACACAGCCACATGAGCGCCCTGAAACGCGCGCTGTACATGGCCCTGCTCAAGCAAGACCTGCCGCAGAGTGGCTATGACAGCGTTATCGGCCTGCTCAACGGCCAAGCCCACAGCGCTAACGGTTGCCAGCCTCTGTTGCGGTATGAGCTGAGTATCCTGTCCACCCGACTGGCCGGCATCGTGCTGTTCGCCGACGATCTGGCGACCAGCCGCAGCGTGGTGCCGGTGATCGCCTGGATCCCGGATGACCCGCAGCACCCGATCAAGCACTACCCCAGCGGCCAGGCGTTTATGCGCGCGCTGTGCGAGCAATTGCGCGATCCGGATTACCAGCGCTTTTTCAGCCGCTTTGTCGCTCACGAGGACCTCGGTACGTTCTTTGCCGACCTCAACCAACGCCTTACCCAGGTCACCTGGCATGCGCACATCCCTGGCGAATCGACCGCCAGCTGGCGCGAAACCGCAGTGGCCCGGCCGAACCTGCAGTTTCGTCCGATGCCCATCGCCGGCGATCTGTTCGAGCACCTGTATCAGGTCAAGCTCAATAAACTGCTCAATGATGCGCGCACCCAGGCGGTGTCCACGGCCAGTGTCGATCAGCAAGCGCGCTGGGAACGCTGGGCGGTGCTGCAAAAGATCGGCAGCACGTTGCTGCAAATCCTCGCGTTTATCGCCACGCCGTTCGTGCCGCCGCTGGGAGCGTTGGTACTGGGCTACAGCGCCTATCAACTACTCGACGACGCGTTTGAGGGGATTGTCGACTGGGCCGAAGGCCAAAGGCGCGAGGCGCTTGGCCACGCGTTGTCGTTTTCCGAGCAACTGGTGCAACTGGGGATGTTCGGCGTCGGCCTGCCCATTGCAGCCGACCTGCTGCGCGCGTCCCTGCCGGCCAATTTTTTGGGCTTTATCGACGCGCTCAGTCCGGTCACCAGGCCCAGCGGCGATACCCGCTTGTGGAAGCCCGACCTGGCGCCCTATCGCCATGACCTGAGCATTCCCAAGGACCTGCGCCCGGATGCACAAGGCATCCTTTGGCACCACGGCAAGCCCGTGCTGCGCCTTGGCGATGGGTACTACCAGTTGCGCACCGACGCGACATCCGGGCGCCATACCCTTGAACATCCCACGCACGCCGACGCCTATCGCCCCAGCGTTATGACCAATGGCCACGGCGCCTGGCTCACCGAGCTGGAACGCCCCCTGAGTTGGGACACGCCCACCCTGCTGCGGCGCCTGGGTCATCAGGTCGACAACCTCAGCGATACGCGCCTGCAACAGGCCCAGGACATCAGCGCCACCCACGACAACCTGCTGCGCCACATGCACATCAACCAGCAACCCCCGCCGCCGCTGCTGGCCGACAGCCTCAAGCGCTTCACCCTCGACCAGCGCCTGCAAGACTTCGTCACCCAGATGAACAGCGACGACCCGGCGGTCTATCGACAGGCCGATCCGCGTATCCAACTGCAGTTGGTGGTCACCTACGAACCGTGGCCGCAAACCCGAACCCTGCGATTCCTCGATCCTCGGGGCAACACCCTGTGGGAGTTTGCTCGCAACGGTGAGGCCAGCGTGGTGCAGGTGCATCAGGCGCAACTGGAGAACGGTGACCTGCTGCGGGTACTGATCGAAAGCCTGGACGAATCTGAGCGCAAAAGCCTGCTGGAGGAGCCATTCGGCACGCCGCCGTCTTCGGCGCAAACCCGCGCGAACGCCTGGCGCAAACGCCTCGCGCGGCTGGCCTGGGATAAGCGCTTTGCGCTGTTCGACGCCCACTATCGCGGCCTGGAAACCGCGCGCAATGCCCGCGTGCAGCGCATCATCGACGCCGCACCGAACCCCGGCTTGCCCACCAGCGTCGCCGAAGAAATCCTCGCCGGTGCCGACGGCGACGAGCTGCGCGCACTGGACCGGGCCACCGTGCCCGCCCGGTTGAAAGAACTGGCCGACTGGGCGCAACTGCAAGTCAGGACCACCCGCGCCTACGAAGGCCTGTACCTGGAAGCCAGCGACAGCCCAGACACCCCCAGGCTGGCCCTGCACTCCCTGGAAAACCTGCCGGGCTGGCAGGCCAGTACGCGCCTGGAAGTTCGCCGCTACCAGGTCAACGGCACGCTGCTTGACGCCATCGGTCCCGAGGATGCCGAAGTGCGCCGCGTCCTGGTGCACACCGTGGAAGGCGACTACGTTCCCTATGATCAGCAGAACGCGCTCTTTGGCAGCAGCGACTTTTACACCACCCTCCTCCAGGCCCTGCCGGACGCCCGCCGCGATGCGCTGAACATCCATATCGGCCAAGGCGAACGGCTCAAGCAGGCGATTGCCGCCCACGCACTCGGGCGCGAACCCTTGCGCCGACTGTTGCACGCAGACCCGCTGATCAAGCCACCCTACAACCCAGCCTTTATGCGCCTGCGTGGCGGCATGGACGGCTATCGGCCCGCCGATGCGCCGCAACCCGGCTCCAGCCAGGAGTTGACCCTCGAACAACGCGCCCACGACTTACTGCCGACGCTGTCCGCCGAACAGGTACGCGATCTGGTACAGACCCTGGAGAGCCGACCTGGCGGCGCATTGGCCACCCTGGTGACGCTGAAAAACGAATACATGAGGCTGGATGTCGGCCTGTCGCTGTGGGTGTCCAGCACCCCACGTTTTCGCGCGGTCAGCGAAGCTCCAATGAGTGAAGCCGAGTATGACTATGCGCGGCGCAACCGCGAGCTGTGGGCCACGGAAATCCGGCGCGCATGGCGCCAGGAAACCGAGGTGGATCAGTACTACGAAGCCATGTCGCGCAACGGCCATGTACTCAAACTGACCGCGCCGATCATCGGTGAACTGCCGCGCCTGTCAGCGCGCATGGAACACATCTCGCGCCTGGAGGTGGTCGGCGACGGCCAGCCGTTACAGATCAATACGTTCCTGCAACTGTTTCCCCGGCTGCGCAACCTGACCCTTCGCCACCTGGCGCTTGAGGGGCTTCCGGAAACCATCGCCGCGATGCCCAACCTCAACGAGCTGATCCTCAGCGACTGCCAATTGCGTCTGAACCAGGAAGCCCATGGTCGCCTCAGCGCTATGAGCCGCCTGGTCACGCTGGACCTGTACAACAACCCGCTGGGCCGCACCCCCACGGTCGAGCACATGCCGAACCTGAAATACCTTGACCTCAACCACACCGGCATCACCGAGCTGCCTGCGGGCTTGTTGACTCGCCAGGACCTGACCCTGGCGCTGCTGTCGCACAACCGTATCCAGACACTGCCCGCCGAGCTGTTCGACGCGCCCGCGCGCATCAGCGACAAGCTCGACCTGTCCGAAAACTCGCTGTCGCGCGCGTCGCTGGAGCGGGTCAAGGCGCATTTCCAACGCACCGCCCGGCACTGGGGCATCAGCGCCGATCCGGCGGATGTGGCCCAGGCCCAACAGCTGTACCCCACTTTCAGCAGCGACGAAATCAATCGCTTCATTTTTGCCCTGCCGGGCAATCTGGAGGCCGGCAGGATCACCCTGACCCGTCTCGAACTTGAGTACCTGGGCATCCGTGGCGACATGCAGGACTGGGCCGACGCGCCCCTGCTGTCCACGGCCGAGCGCACCTACCGCAACCTGTTTCTGCAGGATGTGGAGGCGGCCTGGCGGCGCGAAATCCCCCTCGATGCGCAGCATCAGGGCCTTACCACCGGCTATGAACTGACCCTGCGCAAACCGGTCAGCGGCACACTGCCAAGCCTGCATACCACCTTCGACCACGTCACAGCGCTCAGCCTGCACGGTGCCGGTGCCGAGCTGCGCCTGGGAGCGTTCCTGCAAGCTTTCCCCGCGTTGAAACGGCTGACCGTGCGGCAATACTCCCTGGACGCGCTGCCCTTGAGCATCACCAACCTGCGCCAGCTCACCCAATTGAGCCTGAACCGCACGCGGCTGCGCCTGACCCCATTGGCCGCCAATGCACTGTCGGGGATGGTCAACCTGGAACAGCTGGATTTGAGCGACAACCCCCTCGAACATATTCCCGATACGCGCCGTCTGACGCGGCTCACCCGACTGTCACTGAGCAATACCGGCCTGACCGAGATTCCCGCCGACCTGCTGTCTCTGCCGCCCCGCACCTATCTGGACCTGAGCCACAACGCCCTGGAGAACCTGCCGGATCAAGCCCTCAACCTGCCCGTCAGCGTAGCGGCCAGGGTCGATCTGTCCGCCAACCCGCTGTCGCGCCCAGCGTTGCGCCGCATCAAAGCCTACTACCAGGCCACCGGAGAGTTCTGGCTGGCGACTCCGCCCGCCGAGGACCTGCAACGGATCAGGGCGCTATATCCGGCCGTCTCGGACACCGAACAAGCACGCATCTATTTCGATCTGCCTGGCGACATCGATGGCGCCGCTCACCAGATCACGCGCCTGGACCAAGAGTACGAACAGCTGCGCAGCCAGTTGCAGGAATGGGCACTCAATGTGCCCACCCGCGATCCGCTGCTCGATACGGTACTGGACGTGGGTGCCCGCGCCGAAGAACAACTGCGACGCATGCACTTCAAAGCGCTGCTGGAAAGCTGCTGGCGCCGGGAAGTCGAGCCGGATGAAGCGGGCAACGTCCCGCCGTATCACACCTACAAACTGGTGTTTCACGGCCAGTTGCTCGGGCCGCTGCCGACGCTGCGCGCCCACTTCGGCCACGTCACCTTGCTTGAATTGATCGGCGAAGGCACCAGCCAAAGCGTCGACGGCCTGTTGCGGTGCTTCCCCAATCTCAAGCATCTGGTGATCGAACGCTATGTTCTGGGCGACATCCCCGCGCCGGTGTTCGCCTTGCATTCGCTGCGTAACCTGACGCTGACAGAAAACATGATCCGCCTGACCCCACAGAGCGCGGGCCAACTGGCCAGTCTGGAAAATCTCATTTATCTGGACTTGAGCGACAACACCCTGGGCATCACACCGGATGTACGCAACCTGCAGCGCCTGACCACCCTTTACCTGCACAACTGTGGCCTGACCGAAGTGCCAATCGGTGTGTTCAACCTTGGGCGACTGCGCATTCTGGATGCCAGCGACAACCTGATCGAGCACCTGCCCAGCGATCTGCTGGAAATGCCTCTGCCGATTAACGACGACTCCGATCTGAGTGGCAACCCATTGTCGGACGAGAGCATCGAGTTGCTGCGCCAGTATTATCAGCAGACTGGCTACGAACTCGGCGTGGAAGCGGCGATGTTCGACGAGCATGGCGTGCCGCTGCTACCGCCGGGAACACCGGAGCCGATGGAGACGTGAGGTTGTTTTCAGCCGCGTTCGGCCGGCACCGAGGACAGCTCGAACGGGCTGCTGCTGCGGCGCTGGTTGCGGTCTTCGCGCGGGGTGGCGCCAAAGAAGTTGCGGTAGGCGCTGGAGAAGTGTGGCCCCGAGGAGAAGCCGCAGGACAGGCCGATCTGGATGATCGATTTGCTGGTTTGCATCAGCATCTGGCGCGCTTTGTTCAGGCGCAGTTCCAGGTAGTACTGGCTGGGAACGCGATTGAGGTATTGCTTGAAGATGCGCTCCAGTTGTCGTCGTGACACGCAGACATGCTGGGCGATTTCGTCGGTGGTCAGCGGCTCTTCGATGTTGGCTTCCATCAGCAGCACCGCCTGGGTCAGCTTCGGATGGCTGGAGCCCAGGCGGTTTTGCAGCGGAATGCGCTGACGCTCGCCGCCTTCGCGGATACGCTCGACCACCAGCTCTTCCGACACCGCTCCGGCCAGTTCGGCGCCGTGATCACGGGCCAACACCGCCAACAGCAGGTCGAGCACCGACATGCCGCCGCAGGCGGTCAGGCGGTCGCGATCCCAGTCGAACAAATGGCTGGTGGCGATGACCTTGGGGAAACGCTCGGCGAAATCGTCCTGCCAGCGCCAATGCACGGCGGCGCGGTAGCCGTCGAGCAGGCCGAGCTGGGCCAAAGGATAAACCCCGGCCGACAGCCCACCGATCACGCAACCGGTGCGCACCAGTTGCTTGAGAGCGACGTTCAGTTGGGATGCGATAACGGTAGGCGGCTCGTCGGCCAGCAGGAACAGTTTCTGGAAGCCTTCCAACTTGCCGGCCCACGGCTCGCCCGGCAATTGCCAGGCACCGTCGGTTGCCGGCTCCGCCAGCAGAAACGACAGCTCGTAGACCACCTCCGGATGCACCCGCTGGGCCACGCGCAAGGCCTCCTCAGCCAGCGCAAGCGTGAGTGCTTTAGTGCTGGGCCAAATCAGGAAACCAATTCGATGGGCAGTCATGGAGGGCTATCCGAAGCAAAACAGTGAAAGAAGCCGTGGGCCAATGCTAGCCCGTAAATGAACACAAATCTCAAAAACGATGAACATCCAATGTGGGAGGGGGCTTGCCCCCGATTGCGGTGTATCAGAATCAGATGTGCTGACTGACACTCAGCTATCGGGGGCAAGCCCCCACCCACATAAAGCAGCGCTCACAAGGAGTGGCTACTTCAAGCTGCCGGAAAGGAACTGCTGCAAACGCTCGGACTGCGGGTTCACCAGCACTTCACGGGGGTTGCCGCGCTCTTCGACGATGCCTTTGTGCAAAAACACCAACTGGTTGGACACTTCACGGGCAAAGCCCATTTCGTGGGTCACCACCACCATGGTGCGACCTTCCTGAGCCAGGTCCTGCATCACCTTGAGCACTTCGCCGACCAATTCCGGGTCGAGCGCCGAGGTGGGTTCGTCGAACAGCATCACCTCTGGTTCCATCGCCAAGGCACGGGCAATCGCCACGCGCTGCTGCTCGCCGCCGGACATGTGGCCGGGGAACGCATCCTTGCGATGGCCCACGCCGACCTTGGCCAGGTAGTGCTCGGCCTTTTCACGGGCCTCTTTCTTCGATACGCCCAGCACATGCACCGGGGCTTCCATCACGTTCTCAATTGCGGTCATGTGCGACCACAGGTTGAAATGCTGGAACACCATGGACAGGCGCGAACGCATGCGTTGCAGCTGTTTGGGGTCGGCCGCCTTCATGGCGCCGTCCTTGTTGGCCACCAGTTTCAGCTCTTCGTTATTGAGCAGAATCTTGCCGGCGTGGGGTTGCTCCAGCAGGTTGATGCAGCGCAAAAAGGTACTTTTGCCCGAACCGCTGG
>Ga0308172_1001130_pt1 | contig 21452 bp, 20 predicted proteins | sample PhyGR2_FD_202134 | JGI IMG/M metagenome (GOLD analysis project Ga0308172, IMG submission 202134) | Phyllosphere microbial communities from UC Gill Tract Community Farm, Albany, California, United States - DLSLSG.R2 | ecosystem: Host-associated > Plants > Phyllosphere > Unclassified | place: USA... | reverse complement strand
TACATATTAAATTTGGGGATAGAATTAAAGCCTTCGGCAACTCCTTTTAGGGTTCGCACTCGAGGCTTTCAGCCTCTGAGCACGAACCCTAAAAGGAGTGATGTGACACAGTTCAGTTTACACTACCATTTTTCCATAGAATGGTTTGTCTCTGCATTGCAGGTAACAACTGTTTTTGTCAAACTAATATATAAAAAGTTAATAGATTTTGGCAAGCCGATGTCATCTGCTTTTTTTTAATAAAAGTCACAGTAGAAATTCCATTCTTCTGTTTTCGCATTTTTAGCAAAATACATCGTTCCGCTATCAACTATATTCAAATTTGCTTTGTCGTCGGATGCAATTTGAAATACAAATTCAAAGTCGTTGCCAAAATATACACCTGGTTGACAAAAGCTTGGATAACCTCCAAGTTTGTGTCCATATTGATTTTCAGCTATATCATAATAACCTTCAATTATTCCCGAATCTTCAAGTTTTAATATTTCATCTTCCATTTCACTTGTTAAACCACCTCCGTCCCACACAGGATAATCTTCTTCTATTTTTGAAGGTTTTAGGGGGAATGGTTTTAGCACTGAATCAGGATTGTTTAAATCTTTAATTATTAATTGGTCTGATTTTTTATATTCTCGCAATACCCATTCATTTCCGTTGGCTGTTATATCCATTGGAAGTTCTTCTGCTATAAAAACAGTAATCACCATTGTATCAGCTAAAATATCAGGTCTAATTTCAATATCTTCTAAGCAAAGCTGAAACAAAGGAAACATTAGATTTCCATTTTTGTCTTTCGGAATTTCTTCATCTTCTTTGTATAAGTAAACTTTTCCTATCCAACTTTCAGAAATAGAATTTGTTGGCCTAAAACCTCCTGTTTTAAATTCTATAGCTTCCCTTACAATCTGTTGTTTTATTTTTTTTACTTCATTCATTGTGAATCGCGTTTGGGCAATTGCAGGTAATAACTGTATTGGCGAAACTAATATACTAAAAGTTTCGCCTATCTATCTTTATATATGTATTTCCACTACCGTCCCAGACGATTAGACAATTCATATCAAAAAATGGCGCATAGTGTTTTCAGTCAGCTTAGACCGGGATAGTGGAATCTGTCCAATCTTGTAAGCTTTATAAGTATGAAAATATTTGGCTGAGATTGTCTCCTTTGGTGGTTAACGAGGGAGGCCTTTTTTTATTTTATTGTCTCTTAAAACCGTTGTGGAAATCGGCTACGGTTTACCGTAACCAATCCTACTTTTAAACCAATACCTTAGCCTTACAGTTTGTAATAATCTTGAAAGTTAATATCTGTAAACATATTAATTCAGCATAAATAATGTATATTAGGCTTGGGTATTAACCTTGATCGATTGAAAAGTATAATGCCATGATAGTAACCACGACCAATTCCATCGAAGGGAGGGAGATTTCACGATACAATGATCCAATAGCAGCCAATGTTGTCATCGGCACCAATATATTTAGCGATATAGGAGCGAGCTATGTAGATTTCTTTGGCAGTCGATCGACTAGTTATTAGAATAAAGGGTAAGAAATGCAGCGTGTTACCGAAAACGCTCGAGTAACTTACATAGGAAAGTCTAGCTGATGCTATTGTAAGGCCTCTTAATTAGGAGTTTCATACTCTGCCAAAATTTTCTTGACCCGATTTGTCAAGTTGTCCCCGCGTTTAAATTGTTCTCCAATTGAAATTGGTTTAAAGTTGATTGGTACACTTTCCTGAATAAAAACATAACCGTCAAAGTCTTTCTGAATATTTCTGAACGAAAAAAGATAGTCTCGTGCTAATGTTTGAATAGACAAGGTACTGACCAGTTTTTTTGATATTTTACTGCTTGGAATATAAAAACTTTCCTGTACGGGGACTTGGCTAGCGAGGTATTCAAAGCTGTATTTTGGGAGATAACCAACTGTTTGCGAGTAGACTCTATCTGCTAATAAAGATGGTATACAATATGCCCCTCTGCCAAATTGAAAGCTGATATTGAAATATTGATCTCCATATTTTTCCGCTAGCTGAGATCCAAGCGTGGGTCTGCCAATGAGATCTTCTTGATTACTAAAAATAGTCTTCCGTAGATGATCGTTATGTGCATATAATATCATCATCTGGTCGGATGCTAATAGCTCGTTATAAAAGAACTGGACGTGTTTCGCCATGTAAATATCACGGTTCTTAAAGATTTCATTTAACTTGTTATTATCGTCCCCACTGTCATTCATTTTATAACTCTGCATAATATAAGAGAAGAGAAGATTAGCTTCTTTTGAAAAAATAGTCGGATCAAGTTTTATCGTATCCAAGACATTAAAGTTCTCATTTTGAAAGGCCATGATATAGGGTTCGGCATCTCTCTTTCCTAAAACAGTATAGAAAAAATTAATCCAATTTTTCTTATCCTGTTTGAGCGTGTATGTAGGTTCTAAGCCAACTATAGAAGCTATTGATTTTGAAGAGCGGTTGTAGTTGCGTAGCCAATTCAGGAATTCTATAAATTCATCCGTATCCGTTAGCAAATTGGCTAATGCTAAATCTTTGATAAAGTCTATCTGCTCCGGCTTTATGGCACCCTGAATAAAAGCATTCATGACAAAAGTCTGAACGGGTGGGCATTCCATGGCCAATACTCCACACTTGCCCGAAAGGATAAGCTGTTTTAATACAGCAATACGGGCCTGTACTACCGTTTGGCTCCCATGTGTAGACTCGCCCAAACCCACAATAAATTTATCTTTAAATGGGGGTAATATTTTAGCAATGTTATTTTGCAGCAGGCTAACTGGCGTAATATCTCTGATATTTAACGCAACATTTTCTGCTTTGATATCCAGTAGTTGATCGAGTGGAAGATCAATTATACTCTTGCCGTCTTTACGTATATTGATCGGTTTGACCTGAAATTCTTGTTCCTTGAGATTTGTTCCCTGGTAATCAATCTTGATGGTTACCGAACGAACAGCGTATGGGATGTTCTTGAAACGATCTTTGTTCCATGATTTGCTGGGAGGGTGAATTCGGGTATCACGATATATCTCCCTGTTATCGTTGTCCAAGCCTACAATAGCGACTTTATAATCGTTTTGAAAATCTTTTCCCTTGGATTCTATTTCAATTTTAAATTGGTTATTGGCCGTTAGCAGCGGGAGAATTATACCATTTCTATATAGTGTAAAAACCATTTTTTGTTTGTAAGATTTTGCTTTTTTAGCTACTATGCTGAGATAGCAGTTTTTATCTTTTCCTAGGTTACTCCGTTCGATCATTGCTATGCTGTTGTGACTATTAAACCACCTCCAACCAGTATCGCTTGCCAACGAAAAGTCCAGGTCAGCATCCTTTCGGATGCTTTGACCTAGGACGTTATTAAATGCTATGATGCAAAAAAATAGGATGATTTGTTTCATTTTATTGTGGTGAATGGCCTGTCGTTTGAATAATTGAATATAATAATCTTACTGAGTTATTCCTCTGACACATTTCATGTTACGGTCTGGTTTCTATTGCAGGAATGAAATCTTCCTTAATGAAATCAGGAGTAGTTCTTTCGCTATATTTATAAGTATGCTCATTTTTTAATCGGCAGTTGTTTTTGTTATCTTCAATTCTTTGCCAGGTGTTTTAAGTTTTGTTTAAATTTAACATAAAATAGCAGCGTTAGATGAAGCTTTTAGAATTAATTGATTTTTTTAGGGATGGTGGTTCGTTCAAAGAATTCTGCCATCTGCATTCATTACATGAGGAATCTGAAGTGATTGAGATTTTTATGGAGATCCCATTGGATATTGATAATGAATTAAAATATTTTGAAATTGAGAAAACTGGAGGAAGTACAGAATATACAGATAATGGAATAAATTACTATAATTTATTTGATTTTTATTATTTCTTAGATGCCATTGAAGAGGCAAATAATAATCGAAAAAGATCCCTTTCTAATGAAGAACTGGCAAAATTACTTTATAATTATGCGATTCATGATGCATAGTGAAATAACTATATCTCACTTCCAAGTAAATAGTGGATATAATGAAATTAACTCAAATTAGTCTGAGAGCGAAATTTTTACCAGGTAAAAATTTTAGAGATTTTTAATAAAGATTGTTGGAGTATTGCCGAAATGTATTGGTCATTTCTTCGTGAATATAATACAAATGATGTCAGGAAATGTATGATTTCGGTGGGAGAGGATCCATCAGAAGAGAATAAAATAACATCATATCAGGGCTTCCGCGAAGTTTATAAGCAAATAAATTTTGACCAATATTTTGAAATGAGTGCATGTGAAAAGAAGTCTTTACAACTTGATTTGATTCATTCCGGAATGACAATTATTGGTGAATTGGAAAAGTGGGATACTGAACCATTAATAAAAGCATATCAATACTGTCTTGACAGCGATTTAAATTATAAATTCTTTATAAATAGTAAATACAAATTCTCACCAAATCGTCAATGGAAATTAGGACTTTGGTGTGAATGGGAGATTAACTGTTTTAAATTATTTTGGGTTTTATTTGACAAGACTGGTCGTGAAATCAGTCGAGACTTGATAACAGAAGGCGAGCCTAGCGGTGGTGAAATAGTTTATTATTTAGATTATAAATGGGATGACAACAATTATATCACTATTCGAAATAAATCGAGACAAAATATTGAGACGTGGAAAATTAAAATTTTATAATAAAGCAATTCTTCCTCCATGTGAATTTTTACCTTCGGGTGGGTAAAGTTTTTTGAGAACGGCGGCTTCCAGACTCCACAGAATATGGAAGGCTACGAAAAAAGTAGTGGTAACTAATACCATTAAGGGGCGAGCTACGGTTTCCCGTAACCTGTCCTACTTCCAAACCCATACCTTAGCCTTACAGTTTGCAATAATCTTGAAAGTTAATATATGTAAACATATTAATTCAAAATAAATAATGTATATTAGTCCTGGGTATTAACCTTGCCCGATTGAAAAGTAGCATGCCATGATAGTAACCAGTAACAATTCCATCGAAGGGAGAGAGATTTCACGATATAATGATCCAATAGCATCCAATGTTGTCATCGGCACCAATATCTTTAGCGATATAGGACCGAGCTATGTAGATTTCTTTGGCGGTCGCTCTACCAGCTATGAGAAGAAGATGCAGGAGATGTATAAGCGTGTTACGGAAACGCTCAAGCAACGTGCACAGGCAATTCGTGCTGATGCTATTATTGGGCTTAGTGTAGATATCGACGAAATCTCAGGAAAGGGGAGTCAGCTATTTATGATTACTGCAGTGGGTACACCAGTACATCTTAAAGAAGTTGCCCACGTTCCGGTGGAGAGGCAAGATGATCTATTGGATGGCGAACTGATTCAGCAGAAGGTCCTAGCAGATATTATCTTGGAGAATTATAAGTCGGTAGAATCTATCAATAAGGAAACAGCTGAATTTATAGCTACATCGGGCCTAAGGGAATTTGTGCCGCTTGTGTTCAAAGCAATGAATGAGGATTACGGTATAGAACAAACTCCAAAAGAAAAGCTGGAAATGCTATTCCGTACCCGATGAGGAAGCCATTGACTATTATAAATAGAGCTTTCTTAGATTGTAAAATTATGGATATGGAAGATGAAATTTTAAACGAAATCAGAACATTCGTGTATGATGGTGGTTGGGGGTATACTTTACCATTTCCATTTTTGTTTAAAAAAAAGGAAATTAATAGGGATACAAAATTAGTAGTTGATTTAAAAATAACAGGTGATGATGCTGATGATTTTTTTATTGCCTTTGCTGAAAAATTTAACGTTGATATAAGCGGATTTAAAATAGGAGACTATTTTGGCAATGAAGAAGAGTTTGTTTCCAGCCTGATCAAAGACCTCTTTAGAAATAAGGAAAAAGGTATAAAATCATTAAACATAGGTCAATTGGAAAAAGCGGTTATAGCTGGTCGTTTAGATGAGGATGTTATAAATTCTTAAATAATATTTTACTATAAATGCAGGAGGCTTAGTGGAGATTTCTGAAAGTCGGACTGCATTCTTTTGAGAATTTATCGGAAGAGATAATGTACAAAATGATATAAAAAACGAATTAAAACTTGTTTAGGTTGATTTTTTTTGCTGGTCCAAGTTATCCATATTGACTGGCGTCCGATTTCCGAATTTACCTAGTTAATGCTAGCGGAATCTCCAGCCAAACTGAAACCATGCATAAAAGCAGAAGTCTACCTGAATAATGAGGGAATCAGAAGAATTCAGAGATAAAACTCCAGCACCTTTAACATATACAGATTGGATAAATGGCCTAAATAAGTGAAGATGAGAAAAATTATAATACATGGAGACGATAGTTCTATTCTGTCTGTGCGACTTGAAGATATATTGAACTGTTTTGAAAGAAAAAAGGATGAAATTTTTTGGGGGTTGTTATGGGTATACGTGACAACAGTCCAAGAGGTGGATTGTGATATTGTTAAATTTGAAGAAGAAATCAACAAATCAAAGCGTGGCAAATTAATCTCTTTGGATAGCATATTGAACTTGTCTTCTAAAATCGATCAAGCAATTGAACTTTTAGTGATTGGCGACAGTAATATTGAAAATATCAGAAAATATGAGGGTGATAAGTTGATGTATGAAAATTGTGAATACATAATTGAGTTGGTTGATTCATCCTATTGGCTAGTCTGTAGTAAAGATGATAGTTTCATTGGGAATATCTTCGAAAAAATGCAGGGAGTTGAATATGATAATTAAATTGACTACTCAAAGTAGCGAATATAAAGCCCAATCCAATGAAAGATTAGGCTTTTCTTGTTATTGTATATAAGCTTTTCACGGCTTATGAGCCGTAATATCCGTTCGGCACTTAAATTAGTGCAAATGGATGGATCAAACTGGTGGATCGTCTTACAAATTAGGGGCTAGGAGAGGCCTCATCCGTCCAATGACATATAAAAAATGAGAAACCCAAATATCTTTACTGTATACAAAATTACTAATATTATTAGTAATTTTGTCGAATGAAACCGCTAGAAATCTTTTGCCGAAATCGGGTAATGCACGCTCAAATTACCGTGCATGATAAAAGCATGGGCATGAAAGATTATCATATTTACAACAAAAATGGTCTTGCTTTTTATGTTTTCAGGAAATCTCAGGGAGAGTGGCAATTGGCATTTGGTGTACTTGCCGATGACATCAAGGAAGCGTGCATTGACGCCCTTATACTTCGCTTTGATACGGATGTGCCTGAGTTGTTTTATCATCATGGAAAACGGCAGGTCGTGGAAGTTCGGGCCATAAAATACAGCCTTTGGCATATTTATCTCAATAATGCTTACGTAGGAAGTATTCAATATTACACCTTCACTAAGCAGTTCAATTACCACCTTGATGAAAATTGCTTATTGACCGATGATCACGTGCAAAAATATATAGCCATGATACAACGTGGGGAATTAAAGTGGATAAAGGACGATATTCGATAAAAAACGATATAAAAGGAATAAAAAAAACCTTGAGTCTAGGAGGATCTCAAGGCTTCCTAATTACTACCTATTTTTGAAAAGTACTATTAATACAATATTGAATCCTGTTTGGTTTTTAAAAAAAATATTTCTAGATGTTCAGAATGAAGTATCAGCGGTCTAAAGGTTTTCTATTACCGGATACCTAACTATAGATGATCTAAGCAGTAAAAAATATTTCACGTTGACGAACCAGGTTTGGATGATCATGGAAGAACTTTTTAACAAAAGACGGTTGTCATTATCCAAGAGTGGGTTGATCTGGAGAACGCTTGAAACTGATAATAATATTCGATGAAGTAAAATAGCATTTCAGAATGCAATTATTATCAAGTGGCAAGTTTTGAACAACATTTTCAGCGAAATGAACAACTATCATCTCAAAATAATTTACGATCTTTACAGTAGACGAATGGCCAAAGCCGGTTAACATCTAGCTCAAGCGGACATCTAGCCAAAACTGCCCCCCTTAACGGTTATAAGGAGGGCTTTTTTTGTTTAATTATTTATCTTGATGTCTTATTAGAACTGATAGATCATCAGTTACGGTTTCCCGTAACAATAACCTCTTTCAAACTTATACCTTAGCCTTACAAATTGTAATCATCTTGAAAATTAATAGCTATAAACATGTTAATTCAGCATAAATAATGTATATTAGACTTGGGTATTAACCTTGCCCTTTTGAAAAGTAACAAACCATGATAGTAACCAGTACTAATTCCAGCCTTCCAATAGCAGCCAATGTTGTCATCGGCACCAATATCTTTAGTGATATCGGAGCAAGCTATGTCGATTTCTTTGGCGGTCGCTCTACCAGCTATGAGAAGAAGATGCAGGAAATGTACAAGCGTGTCACCGAAATGCTCAAGCAGCGTGCACAGGCAATTCGTGCTGCTGCTATTATTGGGCTTAGTGTAGATATCGTCGAAATCTGAGGAAAGGGGAGTAAACTGTTTATGATTACTCCGGGGGGAGAGGTCAGTGACTGGAATTTTTTAGTTTTGGATGTAGCTAGCTAGGGGAAGATTACAGAAAGTTACTAACTAGTATTGACAAAAATTGAATTAAAAGCTTAAGAAAGGAATAACTATTCGAAATTCATGACCTTACCATATTTCCGAAGTTTGGCTTTATTCGCTTGAAGAGCGGTATGTTGTATTATAAAGCAATATTTTTTTAAATTTTAGGTAATTGCCACTTTTTGATACTATATTTATAATATTATTTTATAGAAAAGTCATTTGTGCAGCGATGAATTGAATAATGTTCTCTTTCAAATATTATTAAGCTTGTATTAATTTGTTTGTAAGTTTGTTATTCATTTTCTTCTTAATTTTATAGGATAACATTTTTTCTTTATTGTATTTTTTTTATTTAACCTATTTAACCTAATTTTATGAGTAACCACATGAGAAAAGGCATTTTATTAATTTCAGTTATTTTATGCGCCTTGATTATTAAGGGACAGAACAAAGATTTTATACCTCCTTCTCCCGAAGTTAACCGATTGGTTGAATTTCACAAAATTAAGGCGAATGAATTTCAAGGGCTTCCTGATTACTCAGTGCCCCTATACGAAATTAACTCGGGAAAACTCAGGTCTGCAATTTCTCTTTTTTACTACTATACGGGGTTTAAGCCCCATGAAACTTACAGTAGGGTAGGACTGGGCTGGGGATTAAAGGCAGGAGGTAGTGTTTCGCGTGTCATTCGGGGAATTGCAGATGAAAGACCCTCTGGTAAATTGAAATTGAGCAGTACAATAAATTCGATAGCAGATCTTAATAGCCAGACTGTACTACAAGAGTATTACCAACTGAGAAAAGCTGTAGACGGTGAGGCTGATACTGAACCTGATGTATTTACTTATTCGCTTGGTGATAGATCCGATAGCTTTATCCTCCGTAGGGTAAACAATAGCGTCCAGGTTGTTACACTCTCGGGTGATACACTTATAAAAATTATTCCGCTAATTGATGTAACTAATTCTACGATTAGTGGATTAAATGGGTTTAAGATTATTGATCAGGATGGAACCAGTTATGATTTTGGTGAGGGAAGTGAAATTGAGAGGTATATGTATTCTTCAAATGGAGAGCCGACGACCTGGTTGCTGAACCGTATGGTCGATTACAACAAGATCGATACAATATCATTTGGGTACGAAGAAAACCCGAGACTAATCACCAGTGATGACAGCTATATAGCTAGCGACAGAGTATACAGCGCAACCATTAATACTTGTGTACCTATTTTTGATTATAGCAACTCAACTATTACTCAAATAAGTTATTATTATACAAAATATCTCAAGCAGATCAAATTTAGAGGTGGAACAGTTGATTTTTTTTATAATGATATAAATCTTCAGAATGTAATTGTAAAAAATATGTTTCAGGAAGTTGTTCATAATTTCACACTTTCTTATTTGCCGCTTTCAGCGAACCATCCACATAGTAAATTGGACCAAATTAAGTTTTTGGATAATTCTACTTTTAAGTTTACATATCTTTCCTGCCCAGATAATTATGATTTTAGAAGTTCGGTCGGTTACAAGAGAGACTGGTATGGCTATTATTCAGGATTGGGGAATTTTTTTAACGAATCCTACGATGGCAATGGTAATGTAATGACCAATAGGAGACAACCCTCGCCCTCATTTACAAGTTCTTTTGCACTATCTAGTATAGAGCTTCCAACGAAAGGTTTATATAGCTTTGTCTGGGAGCAGAACAAAGTCTTGAAAAATGGAGTGCTTGATAATTATTATGGTATCCGTTTGAAGCAGATCAAATATAGTTCAGAAGATAATCCAGCTATTACAGAAGAATTTAGATACGGTCTGAACGAAAATGGTGCGGGTGAACTGGCCGTCAGTATTAGTGATAGAGATCTGGAGACCTTCAAACTTGTTTTTACAGGAAATGATCCCCATACAGCTTGGAACTATGGAAATAGTTTTCCAGTGGATCAATATATGCCGATATCAAGTAATTACCCGCGAAATATTTATTACAGAAATGTAGCAAAATATATAGTAAATACTGTTACAGGGAAAAATATTCGGGAAACCTATGAATTTGAATTTCCTCTTGTTTTAATGAATACTCAAAAAAGTAGTTATTTATCAAGGTATTGGCCACATAATCCCGAACCAGGATTTGAACACGTTGCGGGTTTCCCCGTTTTTGATGATTTGATTAGCAACGAATTCAACATTGCCCAACTGAAGAAAAAGAATATTTTTGATTTAAGGAATGGTCAGTACGTTCTAATCAGTTCTGAGAAGAACACCTATCGGAAGATAAACAAACAACAGTTGCAATATTTCAAAGCTGTTCGAATGGCTGAATATATAAAAAACTCGGTTAACGGCATTGTGTTAAGTATAGATTACGAACCCCAGCTGGTTTCTGGACTCGATTTGATGGTTGCTGGACCCTGTATTGTTTTCAAACTGCCACCAATTATTTATAAACCTGTAACGATTGATATTGCGAATACAGTTCTTGATCAGTCTTTGAAAGTTGAATATTATGGTGTGGACAGTATAGTTGATCATGCAAAGTATGAGTATATAGGACCTAGATTGCAGAGTTCTATTTCCTCGGAAGTGGAAGAATATTCGACTTCCAGGTTTTTTAGGACAAAAACAACTGTTTATGCCATAAAAAACTATTCCCAGTATCCTTTGCTTGTTACGGATAATGCTATTCAAACCAATTATGGACAAATACTGTCTCAGTTTAACCAAAGTAATTTTTATCCGAGTCTCGCTGCGAGCAAATTTACCTTTGTGAATGATGGTACGGAAGTTAGAATGCGCTCAGTTAATAATTCCCAGGTAACGGAATACGGATACTTCAACAGTTCTAAAGTTTATCCAAAATATATTTACCAGGTATTAGACGTAGCAAATTCAATGACAAATGAATACCATGTGAAAAGAAACGGAACAACTGAATTTACAGTTTATGATAAATATGGAAATCCTGTAGAGATCAAGGAGATGGACGGTAAACTTATAACCTACATTTGGGGGTACAAAGGAAAATATCCCGTTGCAAAAATAGATAACGCAAGTTACTCTCAGGTTTTTGCCATCATTGGACAGTCGACACTTGATCAGCTCAATTCTATTGATATTTCTGATAACCTTGTCATGAACGTTCTGAAATCACTCAGGTCACAGCTTTCAAATGTAGAGATTACTGGTTTTACATACAAGCATTTGGTCGGGGTGACCGGTATAATTGATAACAATCTAAAGAAAAAAGAATTCCGTTATGATAGCTCTGGTCGTTTGGAAGGTATGGTTAATTTTGAGGGAAGTTGGTTGGAGCAATACAAATACAATTACAAGCATTAATTATGAAAAAGATTTGGATATCAATAATGCTTTTGGGAATGGCAAAACAAGCTACTTCACAACAAGTCGATTTAAAGCTTAGTTCTTATGGAGGACAGCCTACTATAACTGCTATCTCTAGTATCACCCTCCAAAACGGTTTTGTTATTCCTACAGGAAGCAATACACGGCTATATATATCAAATACGGTCAATGTTGGTAGTTTGCCAAGTAACACTCAAAATTACATACTTACAAGGAAATTCAAAAAAGAGGGCGTCAATCTACTCAACATTGATAATGAAAGAAGTATCTTTGAAGAGAACCAAACTATTTCATATTTTGATGGACTGGGGAGACTGATTCAAAAGATAGATTTAAAGGCGAGCCCAGCATATCGTGACATAGTAAACTATAAGGAGTACGACGAATATGGAAGGGAAAGCAAATTATATGAGCCTTATGCCGACAACCTTAGTAATGATGGTAGCTTTAAGACGAATGTAAAGCAACAGCTATTGGATTTTTATTCGGCTACAGCAGGTTGGGATGATTCTACTCCCAAAACAACCAAACCTTTTTCAGTGATTTCTTTTGATCTCTCAGCCTTCGGCCGCACCTTAGAGCAGGGCGCAGTCGGAGAGCATTGGCAACCTTTCAGCTCCGGAATTGCGAATTCTGGCCATACAGTAAAGAAGTCCTACGAAAATAATATTGAGAATGAAGTGAAGTTTTGGTTTCCCTCAGTTGGAGGTGCAGATGGCACCGAATACTATTTACGTGGTAGGTTAAAGAAAAATATTACTAAAGATGAAAACTGGATCACGGGAAAACAGGGTACTATTGAAGACTTTATTGATGACAATGGCCAAACGGTCTTAAAACGAATCTGGGAAACCGAAACAAAGAAATTGGACACATATTATGTGTACGATGATTTCGGGGCTATTAGCTATATTATTCCTCCTGGGTTTACTGGCAATATAATAGATGAGAACTCCACGGATTTCCTTGAACTCATTTATGCTTATCGGTATGATGACAAAAGAAGGCTGGTGGAGAAGAAGATGCCTGGAAAGGGGTGGGAATATTTGATTTATAATCGTGGCGACAGAGTCATATTGACTCAGGATGCCAATCAAAGAAGCGCTAAGAAGTGGTCATATATAAAGTATGATGCATTTGGTAAGGTTATATCTTCCGGAATTTATACAAATTCGATAACTAACCAAACGACAAGAATTCAAGTGCAGGCATTGGCTGACGCGGTCTCTGTACAGTCTGAAAGCAGAAATGGAGCCACAACTTACACTAATGCCAGTTTTCCGAGCACTCTTTCACAGCTTCAGGAACTTATTGTAAATTACTATGACGACTATAAATTTAAGCCCCTAACAACCCTTGCTGCAGGAAATGGAATTGATAGTACTTATTTGGTGAAGGGATTACTTACTGGGATAAAAGTGAGTAGGGAAGATGGAAGTAAGCCATTGATGTCTGTTAACTATTATGATCGTTATGGACGGATCGTAGAAATTGTTGCGGATAACAATTTGTCAGGTGTTGACAGGACTGCTAATACTTATGATTTTACAGGAAAACTATTGACAAGTAATAGGCAACATAGTATGAACGGAACTAATTTGGTAACCAAGATATTGACCACTAATAGTTACGATCACATTGACCGGTTGGTGCAGATCAAAAAAAAGATCAATGAGCAGGATGAGGTGATCCAGAGCAGGCTTGCCTATAATGAGATCGGTCAATTGAAGACCAAGTCACTGCACAGTGAGAACGGTGGCGGCAACTTTATGACCAATATTGACTATGCCTATAATGAGCGTGGCTGGCAGACCAAATCAAGTTCGCCACAGTTCACCTCGCAGCTGAACTATAATGTCAATGGTACAACGGTGCTGGGCAATGCACAGTACAATGGCAATATCGCGCAGCAGCTGTGGGGCTATGCCGCTACCACCAATAGCACATTTACCTACAATTATGATGCGCTAAACAGGTTAACGAGTGGCGTGAGTACTGGTACAGTGATGAGCGAGGTATTTACATACGACGATATGGGCAATATCAAAACCCTTGTTCGTGACAATGGTACGGCGATTACATACAACTATAACAATGCAAATAAGAGTAACAGGCTTGCCGGCCTTACGGGAGGCGTAACAGGCTCTTTCACGTATGACCTTAACGGAAATGCAACAAAGGACCGTACAGGGATGACCCTGAGCTACAATTACCTGAATCTACCCAAAACTGTGACCGGCACAGGTAAGAGCATTGTCTACACCTACGATGCATCCGGTGCAAAGCTGAACCGCAAGTCTACTGTTGGCGGTATCACTAACGAGCAAGATTATATTGATGGCATCGAATACAGCAGGATCGGGACAGCAAATCCAGTGATAGAACGTATCGCTACGGAAGACGGCTTCCTATTGAACAGTTCGGGGACTTATAGTTATTATTATAATCTGCTAGATCATCTGGGCAATGTACGAGTGGTACTGAAGAAAGATGGGACAGCTACAGCTCCTATTGCCACAGTAATACAGAAGCAGGATTACTATCCATTCGGTAAGACGAAATCTATTGCAACCAGTATCAATAATAAGTATCTTTATAATCGCAAGGAAATGCAGACCGACCTAAATGGTGGTACACACACCTTGGGAAGTTCTTATGTATTGGAAGGGCAGCTCGATTACGGGGCTAGATTCTATGATGCGGAAATAGGCCGGTGGAACGTGGTGGACCCGCTTGCGGATAGCTATCATTCTTATTCCCCATATAACTATGCCCTGAATGATCCGATTGGGAAATTAGATCCAGACGGAATGGAAGTTGAGTATGTTCACGGTGGGGTAAGATATACAGGTGCAGAGGTTGCAGCTGCATTTGAGTCGTTGAAATCTTTTTTTGGAAGTTCAGGAGATGATCAGGAAGACCCCCCTAAGAAAAAAGGCAATATTATCGCAAATGGTTCAGGAGCGATTATTCGCAAAAACGGTCGGCGCCAAATTCAAAAAGGAGACGGTTCTACCGACGTGCTATTAAACGATATACATGAACTATGGATTGGTTTTACTCCGCTAGGTACAATTTATGACTTTAAAGGAGCAGTATTTGGTGAGGATATGAACGGGGATAACATTCCAATATTTTGGAGAGCCGCTGGGATGTTACCTTTAATGTCAGAAGTAAAGAAAATACAAAAATTACATCATATATTTAATAGTAAGAATGGTCATGCTCTTGAGACTCTTGTTGAAAAATTTGGAGGACAGGAAAAAGCTTTTGAGGCTGTTGAGGAAGCTGCAAACAAAGCTTTAAAAGAAGGCAAATTAACTGTCTTTCCTAACGGTATACTTCCTAGTAGCGATAATGGTAATATTATAAATGTTGGAGGCATGAATGTGAGGTTGATAGGCGGCCGTGTTATAAATGGTAATCAAATAGAAATATCTTCATTTAGTAGAAAAGATTTAAAATGAAAAATTTGACAATTTATGAATTAGCACTTCTTTTTGCTTTGGCAGAAAAGTTTCCGGTTTTATATACTCATATTGAAAAATTATATGTAGTTGAAAGAGAGTGTACAGGTATGGGGCAATATATATTTTTTAAATATTATGATAGTGATGATATTCTCCCGATTTCAGAAGGCATTTTGTCTGTAGATAGGATAATAACAATAGAAGGGCTCGAAGTTGGACTAGGATTTGTTGGAGTTGTGGAAAATTCTAAATTGGTTAATTTAGAACTGTTCGTCTATGGGTCAGATGATTGGGATTGTGTTTTTAAAAATTTTTCATTAAAAAATTTGAATGATTTATAATAATAAAAGAGATCGGACATTAAAGTCTTTTACCTAAGCGCAAAAAAAATTGATTAATTAAAACCAATTTACCCGTTATTTACTTTAGCGAGATTGTAATATGAAATTTGTCAGCGTAATATTCAATAAGATTATTAATATTCGATTCATCAAACGACATTGTGTAAAAGAAAAGGGGCATTCGGTTTTTTGTTAGTGTATATTTTTAAAGGAACTCAAGAGAGCTTCGCCTTTTTGAACAAGATAGACAAAAAACATGGTAACGATTGATAGAAAAATAGCCCCAACAAAACAAGAAGTAGAAACTTTTTTGAAACAAATTGATTTTAAGCTTCCAAAGGGATTTATTGAATTTTTTAAGGATTTAAATGGTGCAGATATTAGTTCAGATAAGAATTATATACTTAGATATGACCCAACTTAATAAAGATTATAACGTTGAATAATATGCGCCAAATTTCAGAGGGGTTTGGTATAAAAAAGAATACGAAAAAGGCTTTTTTGTTTTATTCTAAAGCCATTTTACTTGGTGAGAAGCAATCTATTTACGAGGTTGGTCGGTGGTATTATTATGGCATTGTGGTTAATAAAAATCTGGAACTGGCTAGCATATATCTAGATATATTTCGTTTGTATGGAATAGAATTATCCGTCCGACCAAGTACATATTGACTTAGTTTCGCTGAGTTGTTAGCTTGCAATATTGAAGAAAAACGTAAGCGTATGCTGTCTATGATAGCAGCCTGGTAGCAGGCGGAAAAAGCAAGAAAACTTACTGCGTGGAAAAAGGGATCAATGAAGCGACCTTTTATTATTGGTTTTCACGCATTAAAGAAAATGACACAGCCCGAGGTAGCTTTGTAACAATCGATAAGATGAGCAGAAAGAGCGAGATCGAAGTTATTTATCCAAACGGTGTACGGGTAAAGGTCGAAAATGATCTTGCACCTCTCTCGCAGCTCATTCGCCTGTATTGATGTTTGCGCTCAGTTCCTCGCATCGGTTCTATCTTTATGATAGCCACTGTGATATGCGAAAATCATTTGATGGATTCTGCGGATTGATATCCTCGGATATTCAGCGACAGGCCACCAGTGGTGAAGTGTTCGTGTTACTGAACCGAAGCCGAACACATATAAAGCTGCTTCATTGGGAAAAAGGAGGCTTTGTACTTTATTATAAGCGTCTGGAAAGCGGGACCTTCATGCCGCCCAACGTAAAAAATTGAGAATTGTCCTGGAGCGATCTGGTATTGATGGTCGAAGGGATACAGGTGGTAAAAAGTATTCAAAAAAGACGTTTCTCTCTGCCATAAAAATGGACTTATAATAGGATAAAGGTATCTTTTGAGTATCTTTACGGTATGGAAACAGCACTGGAAAACCTGTTAAAAGAAGATCTTCTGAGAATGGTTTCCAGTATGTCCAAAGGTATCCGCCCTATGAACTACAGGCCAGTTGATTTTTTGAAATTCTGCGGATAAAAATCCTTTAGGTTTTTATGGTTTATGGACATAATGTTTTCTAGTATGCTTTAACCAAAGGAAAGGTTTCACCTCGTGCTTTTTACAGATAGCAAAAAGTGAATAGATCATCGCCGCCCGCTATGCTGCCTCATGACCTCCAGCAAACAGATAGTTCTTTCGGCCCAGCGCAACCGGGCGAATGGCATTCTCGAATAGATTATTATCAATAAGCAGATTTCCATCATACAGGTATGCAGATAGTGCATCCCATCTGGCATAGGCATAAGCCATTGCTTTACCGATCTGACTTTTAGGAAGTGTGTTTTGAACTGATGGTCATCAGTTACGGTTTCACGTAAACATAACATCTTTCAAACTCATACCTTAGCCTTACAAATTGTAATCATCTTGAAAATTAATAGCTGTAAACATATTAATTCAGCATAAATAATGTATATTAGACTTGGGTATTAACCTTGCCCTATTGAAAAGTAACAAACCATGATAGTAACCAGTACCAATTCCAGCCTTCCAATAGCGGCCAATGTAGTCATAGGCACCAATATCTTTAGCGATATAGGGGCGAGCTATGTAGATTTCTTTGGCGGTCGCTCTACCAGCTATGAGAAGAACATGCAGGAAATGTACCAACGTGATAGTGAGAGGTTCAGACAACGATATGAAATATGTCTATCTCATATATAGGAAAAAATAATTATTAAGCGGTTTTAACCATGTTTTACGAATTGTATAAGCTTTCTCCCAAAGATGGGGGAGGTAACCGAGCTACCGAAGATTTTACGACTGAGATTTTTGCGGGGTTATTGAAGGCTGAACCGCAATTTGCACAATCATTTTATGAAATGATAGGAGTGCCATTAGATATCTATAATATTTATACTCAAAAAAGATTTTTATCAGAATCAGGAGTTTTATGTATTGTGGATCTTGTGCTTGAGAGTAGTGAAAATATCTGTTTCATAGAAAATAAAGTTGAATCTTCAGAAAGTAACGACCAGCTACAGCGTTACTCTGAAATTCTCAACCAAATTGAAAAATCTACATTTTTAAGATATTGTACTAAATACTACGAAGAGAAATATGTAGCAGGGCACGATTTTCAACAATTTACGTGGCATAAACTTTCCAGTGTATTGAAGAAGTACCCTGAAAACTATTATTTAGCAAGTTTTTATAAATATTTAAGAATACATCATATGGCTGATAGTTATGAAATTACACTAGAGAAGTTGGTCGCAGCGAAATTCATGCAAGATACTCTAAAGACATTCGAATATTATTTAAAGATGAGCAAACCTGATTTTGAATCCTTTTTCCTTACTCCAGGAAAGTCTATTTCTAAACAAGAGATTGCTTCCGGGAATAGTAACCGAATTGGATGGAAAATTTTAGGGTTTGACCAAAATACGCTGCTTCCAAATGAGCTTGCATTTAGTATAGATTTAGAAAACCAGGTACTGAACGTGCATTTATATTATCATAAGAATTGGTCTTATGAATCTTTATTCAAAGAAGCTGAAAAAGATGGATTTATTTTTTCAAAGCCGGCTTATGGTATTGGGCTTCATCTTAATAAAGAACTTGCAACATTCATTAACCAAGAAGATCCTTCAAATGATATTAGACAATGGTTTAATTATGCTTTCAATAAAATGAATGTGTTTGTTAGGGAATTTATTAATAAAGAAGGTATATGAGAACAATACAATCTCATTGGACGTTTCACAAAGCTGGACAAGGGTGCTTTTATACCGGATTAATAAAGGCGCCAAGTGAAGAAATATTCTCTTTTGTATTTGATTGTGGGAGTATCAAAGGGGCTGGCATATTGAGAGAAGAAATTGATGATTTTAAAATGAAGCTTAAGAAATTAGGCAAAATGGAGATTGATCTGTTGGTAATATCTCATTATGATGCTGATCATATCAATCAGCTTCCGTCTTTGCTCAAAAATTTCAGATGTAAGTTAGTTGTATTACCTTACCTAAGTAATTTTCAGCGTTTATCTGTATATAGTAACCAGCGATTAAACGATGCAACTGATAGTGTCGACTATCTTAATTTTATAATAGATCCTTTCAGTTATTTAAACCAGCTAGGCGTTGAAAAGGTTATTTTCATTGATGGCAATAATGAATCGTTAGTAGATAATGCCATTTTACGTCCCGACAATCCCAATGAACCAATAAATGATTTTATCCAATTCCAAATAATTAATGATTTGGCTGTACACAATGAACCTGAAATTAAAGGGGAATTAAATCCTACATTTAAAAAATTTTTAGGAGACACTTGCGAGTTAAGGAAAGGAAATGGCAAAATTATAGTTGGTCACTACTGGGAGTTTTATTTTTATGAGCAAGAATATCCTAAGGATTTAATAAATCATTATCGGGAGTTTATAGAAAGAACATTTGGGATACAAATTTCGAGTAAAGGTTTAACAGATACTCAGTTATCTAATTTAGTTAAAGATAGGAGACTTAGGAAACAACTTAAGGAATCTCATGAATACTTTTTCGGCGACAGTAATGATACTGGACTTATTGTTCAACATGGTCCTATTGGACAAAGGCATATTGAAAGCTTTACCACAAAAATCTTGTATAGTGAAGCGTCTTGTTTTACATTGTTAAACGGAGATTGTAGTCTCTCGAAAGTTAAATTTCCAGATTATATTAAAAGCACTTCTAACTATATAAGGTTTTTTCAAGTACCACATCATGGTTCCCAATTGAGCTGGGAAACAGGATTGTGGAAGATTGGTTTAGATCGTAGTCACATGATTGTTAATTATGGGACAAATAATAGATTTAATCATCCTCATGCTGGCGTTGTTGATTATATAAAGAGCCGTGCTAATAGTTGGAAATTGAAACACAATACAGAAAAGAAAAAATTTACTTATCACATAAGAAGCTACATAAAATGAATATTGCACCAATTGACAAATATCTTAAACATCGTGCTATAATCTCCTCGATTAATTATAATCAAAATGATGGTCCATATAGTTTTAATACCGATGTAAAGGCACTTTCTTTAGGGAAATCAACTTGGGATCAATCAGTAATATCAGCGAAAGTATGGCGGCATAGTAAGGAAAAATGGAATAGGGCAAGTGAAGAGCTTCCGTTACATCGTGTATTAGATCTTACGATTCTTATATTATCTGCTTCCATTGCGAAGGGAGAGAAATATGAGAATTATTTCCTTGATCTAAAAATTGTGGATAAAGACAATTTATACATGGTTCGGGACTATTTAATGCATAATAAAATTCATTTGCATGAACGATTACAAGAAATCAATTTATTATTGATGAAGTATTTTGAAGACAATCCTATATGATAGGATTGTTATTTGTTAGATAAGATACTCTCCATTTTAATCTTTTAAGGCAGTAGCTGTGCAAGGTCTCTAATAACGTTAACCTATTGTTTTCATAAATTGGCCTAAAGTATTGTTGGAAGTTATAATAATCTATGTGAAATGATCACTCGCATACTAGCCATTATAGGGGGGAATTTATCTATTGCTTAAGAGCAGACAACTCACCCAATCTCCTTTCCAATCTTTCCCGTTCACCGCTACCCGTGGTCGAAAAACGAAGTAGGGGCAGACCGTACTTTTGCAGTATGGCATCTTTCATCGCGTCGCGTTCCGATTGTTTTCCTTCGACGGCGTGATAAGCATAACCATCCACTTCGATCGCCAGAACCGGATTCTTGCCAAGTTTGTTGTAGATCAGAAAATCAAGGTGCGTCATGTGATGACCTGCATATTTTGCTTCTGCAGGCGTCATGAGTGAATAGTCGTCAATCAGGCTCCGCAATGGAAAATGGAGAAGCACATCGTATTTTGAAAACCTGTCATCAGTTAATACCGAACGCACCAGCGTATACATCAAATTTTCACTATCAAATACCGATTTGATACGCTTCTGCGACAAGATCCTGTGTCGCTTTTCCTCATAGCCTTTGTATAGGTAATCAAAGATCGAATGCAGCTTACTCTGTATGGTCGTGAAGTTATTGTATTCAATATAGCGGATCAAATCTGCAATATTGCTTTCATTTTCAGCATCGTTGCCATGTATCCGCCCTACCAAGTACATATTTTCTGAGCGATGTATAATGCGGAGCTTTGCTAAATGAGCAAAGAAGAAAAAAGAATACAGATGTTTGCCCTGATAGCAGACTGGCAACAAAGCGGTATAAGC
>Ga0308172_1001117_pt1 | contig 21686 bp, 20 predicted proteins | sample PhyGR2_FD_202134 | JGI IMG/M metagenome (GOLD analysis project Ga0308172, IMG submission 202134) | Phyllosphere microbial communities from UC Gill Tract Community Farm, Albany, California, United States - DLSLSG.R2 | ecosystem: Host-associated > Plants > Phyllosphere > Unclassified | place: USA... | reverse complement strand
CACGTCCGAGCCACTGATGCCGGTATTGGCGACCGCACGCCAGGCGATGATCTCGCGGTCGTGGGCGTCGATGATGAAGGCGCCGCGCACGACCTCGCCGTTCCAGCAGGTGAACTCAAAGCCGTCCAAGCACCAGCGCAGGTTCGAGCGGATCGTCACCACGACGCCGTCATGGCCATAGTCGGCCCGCTCGGTATAGCGCCGCGCCAGCAGCAGGCGGTCCGCCGCCATGATGCGATAGACCCGTTTGTGGTTAGCCAGTGCCAGCCCTTCGGCGCGAAGCTGTCGATTGAGGACCGCCGTGATGCGGCAGTAGCCATATGTGGGCCGCTGCGCGGCGATCTGGCGGATGCGGGGCAGCAGATCCGCGTCCCCGGCCTTGGTGTAAGACCCGCGGGTCCGGGTACGGCCGCCCAGGCAGTCGTACACCGTCGAGCGCCCGACGCCCAGCGTGCTGGCGACCAGGCTCACCGGATAGTCTCCGGCAGCGGCGAGTGCATAAGCAAGCTCGCTTTTTTTGGGCGCCAGCGCTCCAGCGCCTCCTTCAGGATCTCGACCTCCAGCGTCTTGCGGCCAAGCTGGCGCTCCAGTTCGCGGATGCGGTTGTCCATCTCGCGGACCTGGCGGTTGCTGGTCACGTCGTCGCCGCCAGCCACCGCGACGCTCCCGCCTTCCAGCATCAGCCGCCGCCAGCGGTACAACAGGTTCGGCACCACGCCGTTGCGGCGTGCCACCACCGATATGCTATCGCGACCATCGAGCGTTTCCTCGACGATCCTCAGCTTCTCGGGCGTGCTCCAGTGACGGCGACGACCGCCGTCGGTGATGATCTCGGACACGGACATAAGCCTATGCTTAGGGGATAGCCCCAAGCCTCCTTCTTAGGCTCAAATCTGTCCGGTCGAAACGGGGGCCAGCTCAGTGAGGGGTGGGCGCTCGCTCGGCGAGCGCGCGAGCCTTTGGGCTCGCTCGCCCCCTCACCCAAGCTGGACCTGTTTGGCCTAAGCCCCTTCCCAACCCCTCCCCCTGCCGGGAGAGGGGCTATCGGGTCACCCGGGGCGAAAGGCGTCGGGGCGTATCGATGGCCATTATTCAGGCATTCGGACAAGGCGAACGCCTGCGGGAAACCCCGCAAACCGCGCTTCCGCCCCTCACCCCAGGTCGAGATTCTCCGTCGTCACGCCATAATAGCCCGCCACCCGGTCGGCATAGGCCTGGTCGAAGATCGGTGCGTTGTTGGCCCAGCTCGGGCCGCCTTCCAGCAGGCGGCGATCGACGGTGATGACATATTGGTCGTTCACCGGATCGAACTGCAACAGGCTGAACGGCACCGGGTAGAAGCTCTTGCCCATGCCCAGAAACCCGCCCAGCGCCAGGACCGCATGCGTCGCGCGGCCCGATCGCTTGTGGACCATGAAGGAATAGACGCTGCCGATCGTGTCGCCGTCGCGGCTTTCCAGCTTGAGCGTGCCCGCGACATTGGACTGAACCAGGATCAGGGTCGGCGTATCGTGATCGGCCATTCTTAACCTCCGTTTATCGCCCTTCAAACCCGTCAGGGCGAGGCCGGGTTCCGGTGCCCGCCGCAACGGCACGGCCTGCCGCAGCACGGGGTTGAGCGATGGTTGATGCTCGCCCATAGGCTGGGGGCGATGCGTCGCTTGTCCCTTGCCCCTCTCGCCACGACGATGGTCGCGGCGGCCGCCCTGTCGGGCTGTATCCCCGCCACCCGCCCCGAGGCCGCTCCGCCGGTCCGTCACACGCCCCGCCCGGCCCCGCAGCCGCCCGCGCCGCGCCCCGTGCTGGGCTCCGACTGGCGTGACTGGCCGCTGACGCCCGGCGACTGGCGCTATCGGCGCACCGCGCAAGGGTCGACGGCGGTGTTCGGTACGGCGGGGGTCACGCGGCTGGCGCTGGCCTGCGATCCGCGCACCCGCCAGATCAGGCTGGACCGCCCCGCCTCGGTCGCCGGGGGCCTCACCATCCGCACCTCCAGCACGACCAGGACACTGGCCGCGCGCGCCGTCGCGACGGGGGCGGAAATCCTGCTCCCCGCCGCCGACCCGCTGCTCGACGCCATGGCGTTCAGCCGGGGGCGGTTCACGATGGAACAGGCGGGTCAGGTGCCGCTTGTCATCCCCGCCTATGCCGAGATCGGACGCGTGATCGAGGATTGTCGGGGGTGAGTCCCGGCCGTTTGGCGGGCGCAAGATGCTCGGCCAAACATCGTTGCATTACAAGTCTTGTTTATCGACTTTCGACTACGCACATTGCGGTTGCGCACTTTGAAAGGGCGCGTTGGCTATCCACTAGCGAAAGGAGGTGATCCGATGTCTCATGGTTCAGCAAGGGGGTCGGTTCAGTTCGTTCGGGGGGCCGGTCTCTGACTTCGATGGATGCGGTCCGGGGGGTATTCTCCCCCAATCAACGGCCGCGTCCGATGTCATGAGGCCCGCATGGTCTCCCGGGCTGGAGCTCTCCGGCCGCTGACCATGTTTAGGGGTTGCCGGGGCCGTCGCGATGACGTCCCGGCAGCCTCTTTTCATTTCTGGGGCTTGTATCTGAGCCCCCTCATTGGAACCATCTTTATCGATCTGCGCCCATACCGCACGTAACGAGAGGCGCAAATGTTCTTGAGTAAAATCCGTTGGAGACAAGCGGCACGATTCCTGATTGAATGTTTGCGTAGGCCATATTAGCGGGGCGCCGTGATTCCTGAGGCTCTAAAAACGTTCTCGGCAGCTGCCGCTGAGCTGGATGCTGACATCATGCTGCTTAATTGGGGCATGATGCCGCCGGCAGACGAGGCTGTGCGCGTCGCTGTGGCGAAGCGAAAGAGTGTCCGGAAGAAGGTTATTCTTATCCTCGTGACATCCGGAGGGCTACCGGATGTTGCTTATCGTATCGCCATGCACCTGCGTGATCGATATGAGCATATAACGGTGTGCATTCCCGGCTGGTGCAAGAGTGCGGGGACCTTGCTCGCGATTGCCGGGAATGACCTAATTATGGGTCGCAAGGGCGAGATGGGCCCGTTAGACGTTCAGATCGCTAAACGCGATGACATTGCTGGTGACCGTGATTCCGGCTTGGTCATCAATGAGGCACTTGCCCGACTCCGTGATGAGTCGTTCGAGCTTTTTAGCGATTTTATGCTGAAGCTCATCGCCCAATCGTCAAATTTGGTGACATTGCGAACCGCTGCGGATATCGCAGCCCAGTTGACGATCGGGCTCATGGCTCCCATCTTCGAGAAAATAGACCCGATGAGGATGGGTGCCGACGCAAGAGCGATGAGCATCGGACAGGATTACGCCTTGCGGCTGAACCGCAAGGGTCAGAATCTTAAGGGATCGGATGCCCTTAATATGCTTCTGAACGGTTATCCATCCCATTCGTTCGTTATTGACATCAATGAGGCGCGCGAGTTGTTCACACGTGTGCAACCTCTTGATGGCACGCTCGGCGATGCGGTCGAGCAGCTTGGTAAAGTAGCGCTGTCGCCTCGTAGCGACAGCCCAGCAGTTTTGTATTTGGAGGGAGACGATGATGGAGAAGCAGATGAGCGGGAGGATCCTTCGGGGGAATCACCTGACGCCATCGACGACACCGTCGACGGCGGACTTGATGACGCTGGCGCTCCCGAAGACGTACAGCGAGATCATGAAAATCGCGCTGGACAAGCGAGGTAGGATTGTAAGCCCGGATGATATGATCGCAGCCTAAAATTAGCCCCGCGAAAGCGGGGCTAATTTTTTAGCCATACGACCTTGCTCGTCCAGCACTCATTCCGCCCTTTCCTCGCGATATTTCATTTCCAGGAAGCGCCCGCGTGTCGACAGGCTGTCGAGATCGGCCTGGGCCAGACGCTGGGTCATGTCGCCAATCTCCTGTTCGATCAGCTTCAGGCCGTCGACCAGCTGCGCATCCGGCGTCCGCCCGTTGCGCTCGACCCGGCGGAGCGGCTCGGGCACGCGTTCATAATCGCGCAGAAAGGCGGGCAGCTGCTCGCCGATCAGGCGACGGACCTCCATCGCCTCGGCGGTGTCGTTGTCGACAGCGGCCAGCTGCGGCGACAGCGTGTCCAGCCGCTGGCCGATCCGGTCGACCAGTTGCACGGCGGGCGCGGGCAGCAAGGGGCGCTGCGCCTCCAGCCAGCGTTCGGTCTGGGCGGGCAGCGCCTTGATATCGACCTGCGCCAGCCTGGCCGGGCTGGGCGCGCGCGCGGCCGGGGCCAGGGCGATCGCCAGCGTCACCGCGATCATCAGCATCATCGCCGCCAGCGCCCCGAAAATGCCGATCCCGCCGGGCAGGATCAGCCCGGTCACCATCGCCGCGATCAGAATGACGGCATTGGCGATGGCGATCAGGATCACCCGCTGCATCGCCGAGCGCGCGCGTCGCCGCACCCGCTTGACCGTCGCTTGCGCGGACCCGCGATAATCCTGCGAGATGCGCGCCATCACTTCGCGCGCACGCTCGATCTGGGCATCGACCTCGTTCGAGCGGGGTGTGGTCACGGGCTTACAGCGCCTCCAGCTTGAACGACGACGACGATGCGCCGCCGGTCAGTTGCGGGTTCTGCGCCCCCTCGGCCCGCGCGATATAGCCCTTCGACTTCTCGACCTCGTTGCCCAGCGTCGTGACGGTCGTCTTCATCGAATCGAGCGCCTTCAGCTTGAAGCTGTCGATCGCGTCCATCGTGTCATAGATATTCTGGAAGGCGCGTTGCAGCGTTTCCAGCGGGATGGTCGAGGCCGCCGCCTGCTCATGGATCTGCGCGGTCTGGCTGCGCAGCAGCTTGCCGGTCGAATCGATGATGTTGGCGGTGGTCGAGTTGAGCGCGGTTATCTGGTCGAGCACCAGCTTCTGGTTGGCCAGCGCCTGTGCCACGGTGACCGCGGTGCGCAAAGCGGAGACGGTGGTGGTCGAGGCGCGGTCGACGCCCTTCACCAGCTCGACATTGTTCTTCTTGACCAGATCGAGCGCCAGATAGCCCTGCACCGTGACCGCCATCTGGGTCAGCAGGTCCTGGGTCCGCTGGCGCGTGTAGAACAAGGCGGTTTCGCGGATCGCCTTGGCCTTGGCGGGATCGGTGTGATCCAGCTCGTTGGCCGTATCCTCCAGCTTGGCGTCCATCGTCTTGGACAGATGGATCATCTGCTCCAGCCGCCCCATCGCCGACCACAGGTTCGCCCGCTCGGTATCGATCGCGGCATTGTCCATCAGCAGTTCGTCGCGGCCCGAGGCCAGGCTCTTCAGGATCGCGGCGATATGCGTCTGGGACGAGCGATAGCCGTCGAAATAGTCGCGCATCTTGTTACCGAAGGGCAGGATGCCCAGCAGCTTGCGCGGCGCCGAGAGATTGCCCTGGCGACCCGGATCGAGGCTTTCGACCACGCGGCGCAGTTCGGTCAGGTCCTTGCCCACCCCGGTCTCGCCGTCCATCGCCTTGACCGGTCGGTCGAGGAAGCGGTTGGACTGGCTGGCGGCCTCGCGGATTTCCTTCTGCCCCATGGCGGTGATCGCATCGACGCGGCGGCCGAATTCGGGGCTGTTGACGTCCTGCGCGATCAGTTCGGCGACGAAGCCGTCGACCTTCTGCTCCAGCTGGCTGCGCGTCTTGTCGTCGACCGGGACCAGCCCCGCGGCCTGGGACGGCGCCACCGTCGGCACGGGATCGGGCGGCGTCAGGGTCAGCCCCTTTTCCCCGGTCACAGTCTCGGCGGTCGTGGCCATTACGCGTCTCCAAATACCTTGCCGCCTAGTGTGGAGGGGATGGCCGCGCGGTTCAAGTGTATTAACCGCATAATACTATGCCAGGCGTTTTCCATCTGTTCGACGGGATCAACGAAACCGATGCGGCAAGGCTTCGTTGGATGGCGGCGGCCCGGCTTCTCCGGATGGCTTGCCGATCATGCAGGATGGCGACGACACTCCCGCCCGGTCCAGCCGACCGAGGGTCGAGCCGAGTTATACCCTGCCTGGCCCCTGCCGGTCGTCCGACCGGCGGGGGTCCTTTTCGAAAGGCCCCGCCCGCCCCTCAGGCGTCGAACAACCCGTCCTGCGACCCCACCGGCGGGTTCAGCCCCAGATGCTTCCACCCACCCGCATTCAGGATACGCCCCCGCGCCGTCCGCGCCAGCAGGCCGAGCTGGATCAGATAGGGCTCGATCACCTCCTCGATCGTGTCGCGCGGCTCGGACAGTCCGGCGGCGAGCGTTTCTACCCCCACCGGGCCGCCGCGATAGACATCGGCGATCATCGTCAGATAGCGCCGGTCCATCGCATCCAGCCCCAGCGAGTCGACCTCCAGCCGGTTGAGCGCCTGGTCGGCGGCGGCGGCATGGACGATCTCATGCCCCGCCACCGTCGCGAAGTCGCGCACCCGGCGCAGCAGCCGCCCCGCGATACGCGGCGTCCCGCGCGACCGGCGCGCGACCTCGACCGCGCCGTCCTCGGCGATCGGCAGGTCGAGCAGCCGCGCGGCGCGGGTCACGACGCGGGTCAGCTCGGCGACCGTATAGAATTGCAGGCGCACCGGAATGCCGAATCGATCGCGCAAGGGGGTGGTCAGCAACCCCTGGCGCGTCGTCGCCCCGACCAGCGTGAAGCGCGGCAGGTCGATCCGAACCGAGCGCGCCGACGGCCCCTCGCCGATCATCAGGTCGAGGACGCGGTCCTCCATCGCGGGGTAGAGGACTTCCTCGACCGCGGGTTGCAGGCGGTGGATCTCGTCGATGAACAGGACGTCGCCATCCTCGAGATTGGTCAGCAGCGCGGCGAGATCGCCCGACTTGGCGATGACCGGGCCCGAGGTCGCGCGGAACCCCACCCCCATTTCGCGCGCGATGATCTGCGCCAGCGTCGTCTTGCCCAGCCCCGGCGGGCCGAAGAACAGCACATGGTCCAGCGCGTCGCCGCGCCCCTTCGCCGCCTGGATGAAGACGCGCAGATTGTCGCGCGCGGCCTGCTGGCCGACAAACTCGTCCAGGCTCTTGGGGCGGAGCGCGGCGTCGACATCCTCGGGACGGCGGCTGGCGGACAAAAGACGGTCTTGGTCGGTCACGACACGCGCCCTAGCGGCTGGACGGCGTGGCTGTCGAGCAGCGGAAGAAAGGCAGAAACGGCGAACATTGCACGAACATAGCAGCCTGTGGCCGACAGGGACAGCCATGGCGTCACCGGCCGTGCGGCCCGGCCCGTTGCGCTTGCCTCATGTGGCGGACTTTCGCCGCAAATCGCGCTAGACTGGCGGGCATGCCGCACGACCTCTTCCTGGCCACGTCCATTCCGCCCGCGCTGGAACTGGCGCTTGCCGAGCGTTTCCAGCTTCATCGCGACGACGCCCCGCCCTCGACCCGCGCGATCGTCGGCGGCGGGATGATGACGGTGGACCAGGCGCTGCTCGACCGGCTGCCCGCGCTGGAGATCATCGCGGTGCACGGCGTCGGCCATGACCGGATCGACCGCGAGGCGGTGGCCGCGCGCGGCATCCGCATCGCGATCACCCCCGATGCGCTGACCGAGGATGTCGCCGACCAGGCGATCGCGCTGTGGCTGGCGGTCGAGCGCCGGGTTGCCGCCAACGACCGCGCGATGCGGATGGGCAACTGGACGGTGCCGCTGGGCCGACGCGCGAGCGGGCGGCGGATCGGCATCTTCGGGCTGGGCCGGATCGGCCAGGCGATCGCCCGGCGCGCCGAGCCCTTCGCCAGCGAGATCCTCTACACCGCCCGCTCGGCCAAGCCCGTATCCTGGCGATTCGTTCCCGACCCGGCGACGCTGGCGGCGGAGAGCGACGTGCTGATCCTCGCCGCGCCGGGCGGGGCGGACACGCACCATCTGGTCGATGCGGCGATGCTCGACCGGCTGGGGCCGGAGGGGGTGATCGTCAATATCGCGCGCGGCAGCCTAATCGACGAGGAGGCGCTGATCGCCGCGCTGGAGACCCACCGGATCGCGGGTGCGGGGCTGGACGTGTTCGCGGAAGAACCCGACGTGCCCTATGCGCTGCGCCGGATGAACCATGTCGTGCTCGCCCCGCATCAGGGCAGCGCCACGCGTGAGGCGCGGGCCGAGATGGCGGCGATGGTGGTGGCCAATCTGGAGGCGCATTTCGCGGGACGCGAGCCGCCGGGGTTGCTGGGTTAAACCCCTATTTGGCCGCCTTGCGCAGCGCCAGCCGCACCAGCGCATCGAGGGTCGCGCCCGCCCCCAGTTCCTCCTCGGCCGAAGCCACCGCCGCACTCGCCTCGGCGGGACGGAAGCCCAGGTTGAGCAGCGCCGACACCGCATCCGCGCCCGCCCCGACCGGCGTCGCCACACCGCCGCCCGATCCGGGCGCCAGGACGATGCCGCCGACCTTGTCCTTCAACTCCATCACGATCCGCTGCGCCAGCTTCGGCCCGACGCCATTGGCGCGCGCGACCATCGCCTTGTCGCCGCTGGCGATCGCGCGCATCAGGTCGGCAGGCTCCAGCGCCGACAGGATGGCCAGCGCCACCCGCGACCCCACGCCCTGCACGCCGGTCAGCAAGCGAAACCAGTCGCGCTCGTCGGCGCTGGCGAAACCGACCAGGCGGATCGAATCCTCCGATACCAGCATCTCGGTATGCAGCATCGCCGCCTCACCCACCGGGCCGATCGAGGATAGCGTGCGCGCCGAGGCGCCGACCAGATAGCCGACCCCCCCGACATCGATCACCGCATGGTCGATGCCGGTGGAGTCCAAACGTCCCTTGAGATGCGCGATCATGGCGACGGATTAGAACAAAACGGGGGTTTCGTCACGCCCCTCGCCGATGTTGCTAGTGGGACGGATTCACGCGAAGCCGCGATGACGCGAAGAAGGTTGGTTCGCGCAGAGGCGCGGAGGACGCGGAGGCGGCGTCCTGTTGGGCGAAGCCCAGGCTGTACCATCAACCGTAGAGATAGGAGGGCCGCTGGCGCGGCATACCAACCATCTCTGCGTCCTCTGCGCCTCCGCGCGAACAAACCTTCTCTTCTTCGCGCCATCGCGGCTTCGCGCGAACCCACACTCCTTAAAAAGCAGAAGTCCGCCGCTGCATCGCCCGCGCGCTCGCCAGATGGTGGGCATGGGTGATCGCCACTGCCAGCGCGTCCGCCGCATCCGGCCCCGCCAGCTTCACGCCGGGGAGCAGGTGGCCGACCATCGCCTGCACCTGTTTCTTGTCCGCGCCGCCGGTGCCGACCGTCGCCTTCTTGACGATGCTCGGGTGATATTCGCCGACGATCAGCCCCGCCTGCGCCGCCGAGAGCAGGACGATACCGCGCGCCTGGCCCAGTTTCAGCGTGGATTGCGCGTTGCTGTTGCCCAGCACCTCTTCCACCGCCGCGCCGTCGGGCTGCTGCTGGCGGATCACGTCATAGAGCGCGGCGTGCAGGTTCGCCAGGCGGCGCGGCAACGGCATCGACGGCTCGGTCTTGATCTGGCCGTTGGCGACATGGCGCAGGCGGTTGCCCTCCGCCGCGATCACCCCCCAGCCGGTGGTGCCGAGACCGGGGTCGAGGCCGAGGATGATGGCGGGGGGTGGGGTCATGACGGGCTTTCGGGAGGGGTTATCTTGCGCGTGGCTTGCCCCTCCACCACGCGGCCATGCCGCGCGGTCCCCTCCCCAAGCCGAGCTTGGGGAGGAATAGGGGTTAGCCGAGCTTTTCCATCACTTCGTCGGAGACTTCGTAATTGCCCCAGACGGTCTGGACGTCGTCGTCGTCGTCCAGCGTGTCGATCAGCTTGAACAAAGTAGCCGCCGCCGCTTCGTCGACCGCGACCATGGTCTGCGGACGCCAGGCGAGCTTGGCGCCTTCCGCCTCGCCCAGCACGGGCTCCAGCGCCTTGGCGACTTCGTGCAGATCGGCCTGCGCGGTCCAGATTTCGTGGCCGTCCTCGGTCGAGGTCACGTCCTCGGCCCCGGCTTCCAGCGCCGCCTCGAACACCTTTTCGGCGTCGCCCGCGCTGGCGGGATAGTTGATCAGGCCCATCCGGTCGAAGCCGTGGCTGACTGAGCCGGCGGTGCCCAGATTGCCGCCATTCTTCGACACCGCGGTGCGCACATTGGTCGCGGTGCGGTTGCGATTGTCGGTCAGCGCCTCGATGATCAGGCTGACGCCGCCGGGGCCGAAGCCCTCATAGCGGACCTCTTCGTAATTCTCCCCGTCGCCGCGCGAGGCCTTGTCGATGGCGCGGGCGATATTGTCCTTGGGCATCGAGGCCGCCTTGGCCGCGTTGACGGCGGCGCGCAGACGCGGATTCATGTCCGGGTCGGGGGTGCCCATCTTGGCCGCGACGGTGATTTCGCGGGAAAGCTTGGAAAATGCCGCCGAGCGCTTCTTATCCTGCGCGCCCTTGCGGTGCATGATGTTCTTGAATTTGCTGTGGCCTGCCATCGGTGCCTCGTAAAATGATCGCGCTCTCTACGACCGCGACAGGGCCTTTGCCAACCCGTCGATCTTCGCCTCCAGCGAGTCGAGTCGTTCGACGACCGCGCTGTCCAGCTTGTGATGCAGCCGCAATATGTCGATCTCGGCGCGCAAATTGGTGCGATAGTCGAGGCTGGCGGCCAGCCGATCCTTGGCCGATTGCCGGTTCTGGCTCATCATGATGACCGGCGCCTGGATCGCCGCCAGCGTCGAGAGCATCAGGTTGAGGAAGATGTACGGATAGGGATCGAAGACCAGCCCGAAATGGCCGAGCACGTCCGAGTTCAGCAACATCCACCCCAGCAGGATCACCGAAAAGGTGATGATGAAGCCCCAGCTGCCGCCGACCGCCGCCACCCGGTCGGCCAGTTTCTCGCCCCAGGTCGAGCTTTCGTCCGCAACATCGGCGGCGTCGCGGGTGCTTAGCTGGCCCGACTCGATGTCGGCGATGACCTGGCGTTCTTCCTCGTCCAGTTCATGCGCGGGCTTGCCCAGCGTACGGCGGGCGATTTCGGCGGCGGTCGACAGGGCCATGTTCGGTCGCTCCCTCGGGGAATCAAATGCCTTGCTCCTTGGGGCGTTGATCGGCCAAACGCCAGAGTCATGACGGTACGCGTGGATATGGGAACCGATGAGCGTGGCTCGTCGGTGCCGATCGATCTTGAGGAACTGCTGGCGACCCGCCTGCTGGTGCAGGGCAATTCGGGGTCGGGAAAGTCGCATCTGCTGCGCCGCCTGCTCGAGAAATCGGCGGGTCAGGTGCAACAGGTGGTGATCGATCCCGAGGGCGATTTCGTCACGCTTTCCAAGGCTTATGGCCATGTCGTGATCGAGGCGGGCGACTATGCCGAGCGCGAAGTCGGGCGGTTCGGCGCGCGGATTCGCGAACACCGCGCTTCGGTGGTGCTGAGTCTGGAGGGGCTGGAGATCGAGGGGCAGATGCGCTGCGCCGCGACCTTCCTCAACGCGCTGTTCGATGCGCCGCGCGAGCATTGGTATCCGGCGCTGGTCGTGGTGGACGAGGCGCAGCTCTTCGCCCCCACCACCGGCGGCGAGGTGACCGAAGAGGTCCGCCGCGCCTCGCTGTCCGCCATGACCAACCTCATGTGTCGTGGGCGCAAGCGCGGTCTGGCGGGGGTGATCGCGACTCAGCGACTCGCCAAGCTCGCCAAGAATGTCGCCGCCGAGGCGTCCAACTTCCTGATGGGCCGCACCTTCCTCGACATCGATATGGCGCGCGCCGCCGACCTGCTGGGCATGGAGCGGCGCCAGGCCGACTCGATCCGCGACTTGGCGCGCGGCACCTTCCTGGCGCTGGGGCCCGCCGTCTCGCGGCGGCCGATCACGGTGAAGATCGGCGCGGTCGAGACTTCGGCGCGGTCGGGCAGCCCCAAGCTGACCCCCCTGCCCGACGCGCCGCCGCCCGATTTGCAGGAACTGCTCTTCGCGCCGGTCGAGGAAGCGCCGACCCTGCCCATGACCTTCGACCCGCGCCCGCGCCGGGTGCCCGCCGAGGAACTGATGGCCGATCTCGGGCGCCCGCCCTTGCCCACCACCGCCGCGCCGCCCGCGCCGGAAATGGACGAGGGCGAGGTCGAGGCGATCTACGAACAGGTGCTGCGCGCGATCGTCGAGGACCCCGAATCGACCTTCCGCCCCGCCTCGGTGCTGTTCCAGGATTTCCAGGTGCGATGCCGGATGGCGGGGCTTGCGCGGCCGCCGCTCGACCTGAACGGCTTTGCCCGGCGGCTGTCCTGCGCGCGGGCGGGGATTTTCGACGTCAACGATCCCGACTGGCAGGAGGCGCTGGCGCTGGCCGGGATGCTGCCCGACGACATGCTGGGCGCGTTCCTGCTGGTCGCGCGCGCGGCGCGGGAGGGCCTGCCCTGCCCGCCGGATACCAAGATCGCCGAGACCTATGGTACCAGTTCGCTCGGCCGGGTGAAGCGGCTGATCGCCTATATCGAGAGTCGCGACCTGTTCGTGTGCCGCACCGACCTGACGGGGAAACGGTCGATCACGATCCCGCGGCTGGGCTGGACGACCCAGGCGGCGGAGATGGGGTGAGGGTTGCCCTTGGCCTTCGACTTCGCTCAGGCTGAACGGAGGTTGGGGAAGGGCAATCCTTCATATTGTCGCGAAGATTAGGGCTTGGGAGCCGAAGCCTTGTCCTTCAGTCGTGGCACCCAGATTGTGCACGACAGTCCTGGCACTAATGGCCCGCCATCCGGCATCCGCACGCGCTTGAAACAGCCCCCCAGAGGAAATTCACGCCCCAGCCATTTGCCCTCTGGGGTGTCCTGCTCATAAGATTCGATCCTATACCGCTCCAGGAACGCCCATAGCTTTTCCGCCGCCTCTCCGGCACAGATGTATTTGTGGCTTTCTTCGGTGTCACTGACGTAACCCGCATCAACGGCCTCCCCCAGACACGCTTCCATGAAAACCGGCATCTGTTCCGGAAAGGGCTTGTCGATCGCAACGGAAAGCAGCGCGAAAGGGAGGATCAGCATAATGAAACAAGACATGCCCGATCACCCCACTGCCATCAAGCACCTCCTCCGTTCAGCCTGAGCGAAGTCGAAGGCTACGCCCCACCGCCGCCACAAACAAAAAGGGCGGCGGAGCACCAGCCCCGCCGCCCTTCGCATCCTGAAACCGGAGAACCGGGATCAGATCATGCCCAGCGCCTTCATATACACTTCGAGGATCGCTTCCTCTTCCTGATATTCCTCGCGCTTCTTCTTGCGGATCTGCATGATCTTCTTGATCGCCTTGGGGTCGTACCCGCGCGCCTTGGCTTCGGCGAAGACGTCCTTGATGTCGTCCGAAATGCCCTTCTTCTCTTCTTCCAGCCGCTCGGCCCGCTCGATCAGCAGGCGCAGCTCGTCGGCCGTCACATTGCCGCTGCTGTCGTAATTGTCGTCCGCCATCGTCTTAACCCTCTGAATACCGATAGGCCCGCATGACCGAATCCATGTCGCGGCCCGTACCTGCCCCCTCAATCAAGCGAAGGTCGGTCTGGCGCGGCCGGATCAGGCCCCATGTCGGGATCGGCGGCGGGTCTAGGCGCTTAACGCGACATGCTCAAGCGGGCATGTTCGTCAGGCGTTCTTCTTCACGCTTTCGGCCATGCGCGCCAGCTGCTCGGGCGTCGCTTCGCCCTGATGCTGCGCCTTCCACTGGTCATAGGGCATGCCGTAGATCGCTTCGCGCGCGGTCGCCTTGTCGACCCCTGCGGCCTCGCCCACCCAGTCGGACAGGCAGTTGCGGCAAAAGCCCGCCAGCCCCATCAGGTCGACATTCTGCGCATCGGTCCGGTGGCGCAGATGCAGGACCAGCCGCCGAAAGGCCGCCGCCGCCGCATTGTCATCGATTGCATTCAACGCATCCACTGCATCGGCCATATTCGTCTCTCCAAGGTTGATCGCGCCGCATTAGGCTTTAGGACGCACCCAGAAAAGAAGCAGGATGTAAGATGACCCAGGCCCTCCCCCCGCGTTCGCGAAAAGTCCGCGTTCTTGCCACGCTTGGCCCGGCCAGCAGCGATCCCGAAATGATCGCCACCCTGTTTCAGGCAGGGGCCGACGCCTTCCGAATCAATATGAGCCATGGCGACCAGCAGTCCAAGGTTCCGCTGATCCAGGCGATCCGCGCGCTCGAGGAGCGGTTCGGTCGCCCGACCACGATCCTCGCCGATCTTCAGGGCCCCAAGCTGCGCGTCGGCAAGTTCGCCGAAGGCAAGGTGATGCTGGAAACCGGCAGCACCTTCGTGCTCGACCGCGATCCGACGCCGGGCGACGCCACCCGCGTCGAACTGCCCCACAAGGAAATCTTCGCCGCGATCGAGCCGGGCGCGCGCCTGCTGCTCGACGACGGCAAGCTGGTGCTGCGCGTCGCCTTCCATGACGAACAGAAGATCACGACGCTGGTCGAGGTCGGCGGCGCGCTGTCGAACAACAAGGGGCTGAACGTTCCCGACGTGGTGCTGCCCATGGCCGCGCTGACCGAGAAGGACCGTTCGGACCTGGCCTTCGCGGTCGAGCAGGGCGTGGACTGGATCGCGCTGTCCTTCGTCCAGCGGCCCGAGGACCTGATGGAGGCGCGCGGCCTGATCAAGGGCCGCGCCGCGCTGCTCGCCAAGATCGAGAAGCCGCAGGCGATCGACCGGCTGGAGGAGATTGTCGAGCAGTGCGACGGCGTGATGGTCGCGCGCGGCGACCTGGGCGTCGAGCTGCCGCCCCAGGCCGTCCCGCCGCTCCAGAAGCGCATCGTCGAGGTGTCGCGCCGCATGGGCCGCCCGGTCGTCGTCGCGACGCAGATGCTCGAATCGATGATCCAGAGCCCCTCGCCCACCCGCGCCGAGGTGTCGGACGTGGCGACCGCCATCTATGACGGCGCCGATGCGATCATGCTGTCGGCCGAGTCGGCGGCGGGCGCCTGGCCGGTCGAATCGGTCGCGATGATGAACGCGATCGGCGTGTCGGTGGAAAACGATCCCGGTCACGGCGACCGCGTGCACTTCACCGCGATGACCCCCGACCCGACCACCGCCGACGCGCTGGCGGCGGCGGCGGCGGGCATCTCGCGCACCGTGTCGTCCAAGGCGATCATCTGCTTCACCTCCAGCGGCTCGACCGCGCGCCGCGTCGCGCGCGAGCGGCCCTCGGTGCCGATCCTGGTCCTGACGCCGCAGCTGGAAACGGCGCGCCGCCTGGGCCTGCTCTGGGGAACGCATGCGGTCCATACCCGCGACGTCGAGTCGTTCGAGGAGATGGTCGCCAAGTCCAAGCGCATGGCGCTGCGCCACGGCATCGCCGAGGCGGGCAACCAGGTCGTGCTGATGGCGGGCGTCCCCTTCCGCACGCCTGGATCGACCAACGTCCTGCACGTCACCCGCATCATGGGCGACGAGCTGGCCAATTATGGCGACCAGGCGGAAGCGTAAGTTTCCGCGCCTGGGCGCATGAACAGTCAAGGGCGGCGGGGCGAATGCTCCGTCGCCCTTTTCCATGCGACATCACCCACGCCGGACAAGATAAAAGCCAGCGCCGTAGCGCTGGCCTTATCTGGTGCAGACATGACTGCTTGTTAGCCGCCAGTACCGCAATCTCTGAGGCCCGCAGTCTTTGCGATTTCATGGCGTCGGTCAAGTGCGATTTACCGCCGGAACGAACCATCTTCCGGTTTCCGCCCAAGGACTTTCCTCCCAAGATAAACGCGTCCATCATTCGGCCGAACGAACAGATGGGCGGGGGAGCAGATGGGCTGGCGACTGGGACTGGATCTGGGCGCGAATTCGCTGGGCTGGGCCGCGCTGCACCTGGACGGCGCGGGCAATCCAAACGGCATCCTCGCCATGGGATCCCGAATCTTCAGCGACGGGCGCGATCCCAAGTCGGGTGCCTCGCTGGCCGTCGACCGGCGCGCCGCCCGCGCGATGCGGCGGCGGCGCGACCGATTCAAGCAACGTCAGGCCGCACTCATCAAATATCTGATTCGCGACGGGCTTTTCCCCGCTGACCAGGGCGAGCGGCAGAGGCTGGCGGTCGAGGACCCCTATGCCCTGCGGGCCCGCGCGCTGGATGAAGCGCTGTCGCCGTTCGAGCTGGGTCGCGCGCTGTTCCACCTCAACCAGCGGCGCGGTTTCCAGTCCAACCGCAAGACCGATCGCGGCCAGGATGACGAGGCGGGCAAGATCGCGCTCGGCGTCGACCGACTGACCCGGCAGATGCGGGAAAGCGATGCCCGGACGCTGGGCGAATTTCTCCATCGAAGGCGTCAGGCGGCGGAGGATGCCAACCATATCCCCTCGGTCCGCACCCGGCTTCGCCCCGAAACCGGCGAAGGGGCCAAGGGCGACGGCTATGATTTCTACCCCTCGCGCGCGCTGATCGCCGAGGAGTTCGCCGAGATCTGGGCCGCACAGGCGCCGCATCATCCGACCGTGCTGACGCGCGAGGTCCATGACCGGCTGTACGAGATCATCTTTCACCAGCGCCCGCTCAAGGCCCCGCCGGTCGGGCAATGCACGCTGGTCCCCGGCGAGACGCGGCTGGCCAAGGCGCATCCGCTGTTCCAGAAGCGCCGCCTGCTCGAGGAGATCAACGCGCTGACGATCGTCCGGGCGGGCGAGATCGCGCAGCGGCTGACGCCCGAGCAGCGCGATGTCCTGTTCCTGGCGCTCAAGACCCGCGCGAAGATGAGCTTCGCCACCCTACGCAAGCAACTCAAGCTAGACCCCGCCGACCGTTTCAACAAGGAAAGCGAGAACCGCACCGAATTGAAGGGCGACGAGGTCGCCGCCGAACTGGGCGCAAAGAAGCGGTTCGGGACGCGCTGGGCACATTTGTCGACCGAGGCGCAATGGGAGGTGGTGCAGCGGCTGACGGCGCTCGAGAGCGAGCGCGACGAGGCGGCGTTCGCGGACTGGCTGCGACAAACCCATGGGCTTTCGGAGGACGAGGCACGGGCGGTACTGGGCGCACGCTTGCCGGACGGGCATGGCCGCTTCGGGCCGACCGCGACGACGACGCTGATCGACTCGCTGCTCCACGACCGGACCGAGGATGGCCGGGTCCTGGTCTATAGCGAGGCGGTGCAGAGATCGGGCCTCGGCCATCACAGCGATTTCCGCCGCGACGACTCCGATAGGGAGGTCAGCGAACTGCCCTATTACGGCGTCGCGCTGGAACGGCATATCATGCCGGGCACCGCCGAGCCGACCGATCCCGACGAGATGCGGATCGGCCGCCTGACCAACCCCACGGTGCATATCGGGCTGAACCAGCTTCGCCATGTCGTGAACCGCCTGATCCGCGCCTATGGCCCGCCCGACGAAATCGCGGTCGAACTCGCCCGCGAACTGAAGCTGACCGACGAGGAGAAGAAGCGGCGCAACCGCGAGAATGCCGAGAACCGCCTCGCCGCCGAGGGGCGGTCCCGCAAGCTGGAGGAAATCCGCCAGCGTGACAGCGGCGCGAACCGCGCGCTTCTGAAGCTGTGGGAGGAACTCAATCCGGGCAATGTGCTCGATCGCCGCTGCATCTATACCGGCGAACAGATTTCGATCGACATGCTGTTCTCCGCCCAGGTCGAGGTCGATCACATCCTGCCCTTTGCCGAGACGCTGGACGATTCGAACGGCAACAAGCTGCTCTGCCTGCGCGAGGCCAATCGCGAGAAGCGCCGCCGCTCCCCCTTTGATGCCTGGGGTCTCACCGATCGTTGGCCGGGGATCGCCGAACGCGCCTCTCGACTGCCCAAGGCCAAACGCTGGCGATTCGAGCCCGATGCGATGCAGCGTTTCGCGCAGGATGACGGATTCCTGGCGCGGCATCTGGTCGACACCCAGTATCTCGGGCGGCTGGCGCGCGAATATCTGACCTCGCTCTATCCTGGACGCGGGGAGGGATCGAACCCCGTCTGGGTATCACCCGGCCGCCTGACCGAGATGGTCCGGCGCAAGCTGGGGCTGAACGATCTGCTGCCCGACCATAATTTCGGCGGCGGCGCGGACCAGCCCAAGAACCGGCTCGACCATCGCCATCACGCCATCGACGCGGTCGTGGTCGCGATCGTCGACCGGGGCATGCTGAACGCCATCGCCCGCGCTTCGGGTCAGGAGGGCAGCGAGGGGCGCGAGCGAATCCATGTCCCTGCCCCGTGGGACGGCTTTCGCGACGATCTGCGCGCGGCGGTCAACCGCATCATCGTGTCGCACCGCCCCGATCACGGCACGGTGTCCAAGGCGGGCCTGCGCCCCGGTCGCGACCAGACCGCCGGGCGGCTGCACAACGACACCGCCTATGGCCTGACGGGCGAGACGGACGCCAAGGGCAACAGCATCGTCGTGCGGCGCGTGCCGCTGGGTGCGATCAGGAAGCCCGCGGATATCGCCCGGGTCCGCGATCCGCTGCTGCGAACCGCGCTGGCCGAATTCACCCAGGGGCATGACGGCAAGGCGTTCGAAGCCCGCATGGCGCGCTTCGGCGAACTGGGCCCCCTGCTCTACCGCGGCATCCGCCGGGTGCGCGTGACCGAGCCCCTGACCATCATCCCGATCCGCGACCGCGATGGCCGCGCGTACAAGGGCTATAAGGGCGACAGCAATTATCGGTACGATGTGTGGGAGATGCCCGACGGGAAGTGGCTTACCCGCTGGCACGATCCCGATGCCCGTGAACAGAGTAGCATCATCTCGATGTTCGACGCGCATCAGTCCGGCGCCCCAGCCCGCCCCCACCCCGCCGCCAAAAGGGTTCTCAGCCTTCAACAGAATGACATCATCGCTATCGAACCGGATGGCGGCGAGCGGCGACTGATGCGTGTCGTCAAATTCGGCCAGAATGGTCAGGTGACGCTGGCGGCTCCGCAGGAGGCGGGCGATCTGAAGCGGCGTGACGCAACCGCCAATGACGAAGATCCTTTCAAATATTCCGCACCGACGGCTGGCGGCCTTAAGAAGCTACGGGCCCGGCAGGTGCGCATCGACGAACTCGGCCGCGTGCTCGACCCCGGCTTTCCCGCCCGCAAGACCGTAAGGCGCACCCGCCCCCGCGCCGCCCCGGCCGACTAAGGGACGCGCGCCGCGATGGGGCTGGAACGGATCGTCGATATCGCCACCGACAACCGGCATCTGTCCGTCCATCGCGGCTTCCTGATCGTCTCGGAGGATCGGGTCGAGGTCGGCCGCGTGCCGCTCGACGATGTCGGCGCGGTCATCGTCCATGCGCATGGCATCACCTGGTCGACCAACCTGATCGTCGCGCTGGCCGAGCGGGGCGCGGTCCTGCTGCTATGCGGCGCCAATCACAGCCCTGCCGCCATCTGCCTGCCGATCGACGGCCATCATGCGCAGAACGGCCGGATGCGCGCGCAATGGGAGGCCGGTCGGCCGCTGTCGAAGCAACTGTGGCGCGCGCTGGTCGTCGCCAAGATCCGCTGGCAGGGCGCGGTGCTGGCCGCCAACGGGCATTCCGCCACCGCCTTCGACCATCTGGCGCGCAAGGTCGGGTCGGGCGACCCCGAAAATGTCGAAGCACAGGCGGCGCGGCGATACTGGCCGCTGCTGATGGGCGAGACCTTTCGTCGCGACCGGGATGCGGACGGCACCAACGCACTGCTCAACTATGGCTATGCGGTCATGCGCGCGACCTGTGCCCGCGCGGTGGTCGCGGCAGGGCTGCATCCGTCGATCGGGGTGCATCATGCGCATCGCGGCAATCCGCTGGCGCTGGCCGACGATGTGATCGAGCCGTTTCGCGCGCTGGTCGATGCGCTGACCCTGAGGCTGATCGCGCGCGACATCACCCGCGTCACGCCCGAGGCCAAGCGCGCCTATGCCGGGCTGATCGCGGTCGACCTGATGCTGGACGACGGGATCACGACCGTCTGGCTCGCCATCCAGCGCGTCGCCCAGACGCTGGCGCGCAGCTTTCAGACCGGGCGTGCTGCGGACCTAGTCCTGCCCCTGCCGCCCTCCGCGCTGGAGCTGGCCGGGCTGGACGGCCTGGTCCGATGACCATGGGATCGCCAGGCATCGGGCAATTGTCGGGATATCGGCTGATGTGGATCTTCGTGATGTTCGACCTGCCGGTGACCACCAAGTCGGAGGCCCGCGCGGCGACCAAGTTCCGCGAATATCTGCTCGACGAAGGATTCGAGAAAAGCCAGTTTTCGGTCTATGCCCGCTTTTGCAGCGGCAAGGAACAGATGGAGGCCTATCTGCGTCGTATCGAGGCCCATCTGCCCGACAAGGGAGAGGTCCACATCTTGAGCTTTACCGACCGCCAATATGAAAACATCATCCGCTTCGCCGGCCAGTCCCGCCGACAGCCGCGAAAAAACCCCGATCAGCTGGCGCTGTTCTGATGATTCGCGAAGGGTTTGACTATGCCGGATGGGGGATTTCGTCGTTGTGGATCAACACGATATCCCATCATCCAGCATAGCCGCTCAGAGATTGCGGTCCAGCGGCAACATCCTCACCTATCGCCACCTTGCGGGGCCTAGCATAGCCGCTCAGAGATTGCGGTCCAGCGGCAACTTGAAGCTGTAGGGACCGCCGGGCCAATACAGCATAGCCGCTCAGAGATTGCGGTCCAGCGGCAACCGGCTCCGGCTTGATCGCGTGCCCGACATAAGCATAGCCGCTCAGAGATTGCGGTCCAGCGGCAACAGGTCAACGATGCCGCGATGGACACGAACAAGCATAGCCGCTCAGAGATTGCGGTCCAGCGGCAACTGCTCCGGCTTCCGGCCTTCCGCCGTTTCCAGCATAGCCGCTCAGAGATTGCGGTCCAGCGGCAACCCAATGCTTCCCGCAGTGCTACCGTCAGCCAGCATAGCCGCTCAGAGATTGCGGTCCAGCGGCAACCTCACGCATCCTGTCAACAGATATTTTTAGAGCATAGCCGCTCAGAGATTGCGGTCCAGCGGCAACGGCATTGACGGTGGGCAACAGCTGCGAGCTAGCATAGCCGCTCAGAGATTGCGGTCCAGCGGCAACTGATCGGTCAGCAGAAGCGATCCCCGCGTAAGCATAGCCGCTCAGAGATTGCGGTCCAGCGGCAACTAAGCGCGCATTCGCGCATCCAAGGAGACAAGTATAGCCGCTCAGAGATTGCGGTCCAGCGGCAACTAGGCGACGCCAATGCAGGCCAATATGGCTAGTATAGCCGCTCAGAGATTGCGGTCCAGCGGCAACACCAAAACCAAAGCCGCAAAGCCCACCAACAGTATAGCCGCTCAGAGATTGCGGTCCAGCGGCAACAAAGGCGCTTATAGGGTCATTGTCATGCACAGTATAGCCGCTCAGAGATTGCGGTCCAGCGGCAACCGATCAACGGCAGCGCTGATTCTCGCGGCCAGTATAGCCGCTCAGAGATTGCGGTCCAGCGGCAACGCGGCAAGGGGCGTCGACGCCATATACTGCAGTATAGCCGCTCAGAGATTGCGGTCCAGCGGCAACGCCAAGCCGCCCGATAGGTGGCGGTGACGAAGTATAGCCGCTCAGAGATTGCGGTCCAGCGGCAACGGCCGATACCGTCTTTGCCCAGTTCTGATCAGCATAGCCGCTCAGAGATTGCGGTCCAGCGGCAACCTCCCCGTACGAGGGGACTGTTTACACCGGCCGCATTGTGGATTCTTGTCTGTTCCTGTGATTTGAGCGGGGGGATGGAATGCGTTGTCCAAGGTGTGATGGGACTGACCTGATCAAGCGGGGCCGGAAGGCGGGGCAT
>Ga0308172_1001113_pt1 | contig 21829 bp, 18 predicted proteins | sample PhyGR2_FD_202134 | JGI IMG/M metagenome (GOLD analysis project Ga0308172, IMG submission 202134) | Phyllosphere microbial communities from UC Gill Tract Community Farm, Albany, California, United States - DLSLSG.R2 | ecosystem: Host-associated > Plants > Phyllosphere > Unclassified | place: USA... | reverse complement strand
TACGGTTGAGCGGGTTGATAGTGGGGCCGTCCATCGGCACCCAATCTTCGGCCTTCATGCCGCCCTTGCCGTCCAGCGCGCGACCGGCGCCGTCGAGCACGCGACCGAGCATGCTCATGCCCATGGGCAGGCGGCCGGTATCGGCCAGGGGCACCACGCGGGCACCGGGGGCGATGCCCGCCAGGCTGCCCACGGGCATCAGGAAAATCTTGCTGCCGGAAAACCCCATGACCTCGGCTTCGACCTGCACCGGGTGATAACTGTCGTCGTTGATCACCATGCAGCGGCTACCCATGGCGGCGCGCAAGCCTTCGGCTTCGAGGGTCAGGCCGACCATGCGCAACAGCCGCCCTTCCAGGATCGGCTGGCCGGGCAATTCAGTGGCTTCGGTGTAAGCGCTCAAGCGCTTGGTGAAGCTGGTGCGATCAAGGCGCATCGGGGGCGTCCAGGTCGATGCTCAGGTCAGGTTCGGCCGGGTTCAGCACCTGCTCGTGCTGTTGATCGAGCAACTTGGCCATGATCTGGCTGATGCGGGTTTCCACCGTGGCATCGATGCGGCTGTGCTCGGTCTCGACGCGGCAACCGCCGGGCTGCAACGCGGCGTCTTCGACGATGCGCCAGGTTTCTTCATGGCGCTCGCGCAGGGCTTTGACCTGTTCGAAATCCTGCGGGTTGATGTACAGCCGCACATTGCCGACGCCCAGGGGCAACAGCTTGAGGGCTTCGCGCATGACGCTTTCGATCTGGCTGGAGTCCAGCGCCAACTCACGCTGAATCACCTGACGCGTCATGTGCTCCACCAGGCGCACCATGGCTTTTTCGATCTGGGTGTCCTGTTCGGCGATAGGCTCGAACAAGCTGCCCATCAAGCGCTCCAGGCTGGCCAGTTTCACCGCCAGCGCGGCCTCGGCCTCCTGGCGCACCTTGAGGGTGGTGCTGCGAAAACCGTCTTTCTCACCGGCAGTGAAGCCCTCGTTGTAAGCCTCCTGACGGATGCTTTCCAGCTCTTCCAGGGTCAGTGGCTGGACTTCTTCCAGCGGCACCTCTTCCATTTCCACCGGCGGCTCTTCCACCGGTTCCGGCTCGGGCTCAGGCACATGCGGGTCGAAACTGGGCAGCGACCAGATGTCGAACCCGCCGACATCCCGTGCGCGAATCAGATCGCTGGGTGCCTCATCTTTGCTCGACATGGACAACGCCTTAGATCATTTCTTCGCCGCCCTTCCCACCGAGAACGATTTCTCCGGCTTCGGCCATACGGCGGGCAATGGTGAGGATTTCTTTCTGCGCGGTTTCGACGTCGCTGACGCGCACCGGGCCCTTGGCTTCCAGGTCGTCGCGCAACAGTTCGGACGCGCGCTTGGACATGTTCTTGAAGATCTTTTCCTTGACGCCGTCGTCAGAGCCTTTGAGTGCCAGTACCAACACGTCGGAGGACACTTCGCGCAGCAACGCCTGGATACCACGGTCGTCGACATCGGAGAGGTTGTTGAACACGAACATAAGGTCTTCGATCTGGCCGGACAGGGTGTCGTCGATCTCGCGGATCGAGTCCATCAACTGGCCTTCGACCGAGCTGTCGAGGAAGTTCATGATGTCCGCCGCGCGCTTGATGCCACCCAGGGTGGTACGCGAGGCATTGGAGTTGCCCGAGAACTGCTTCTCCAGGATGGTGTTCAGTTCTTTCAGGGCGGCCGGCTGCACGGTGTTGAGCGACGACACGCGCAGGATGATGTCCAGACGCACTTTATGGTCGAAGTGGCCCAGCACTTCACCAGCCTGGTCGGGGTCGAGGTACGCCACCACAATGGCCTGAATCTGCGGGTGCTCGTAGCGGATCACATCGGCCACGGCGCGCGGTTCCATCCACTTGAGACTGTCCAGGCCGCTGGTATTGCCACCCAGCAGGATGCGGTCGATCAAGCCGTTGGCCTTGTCTTCGCCCAGGGCCGAGGTAAGCATCTTGCGGATGTAGCTGTCGGAGCCGACGCCCAGGCTGGTCTGATCGCCGACAATCTCGACGAACTCGCTCATCACCTGTTCGACTTGCTCGCGGTGCACATTGCGCATTTGCGCCATGGCCACGCCCACCCGTTGAACCTCTTTGGGCCCCATGTGGCGCAGCACTTGGGCGGCGTCGGTTTCCCCCAGCGACAGCAACAGGACTGCGGCTTTGTCGACTCGGGAGAGCTTGGCAACAGCGGCTCGATTATCACTCATCTGCGTTAATCCACTCTTTCACGACCTGAGCCACACGGCCCGGGTCTTCTGCTACCAGACTCTTGATTGCGTTCAACTGCGCGTCATAGCCTTCGCTCGGGCTTGGCAACAGGATGCTTTGCGGGCCGCCGAGGCTGACGCGGTCGTTGGCCAGTTCGCCGTCCAGGCCGCCCATGCCACCCAACTCGACATCGCTGCCGCCGGCCAGGGCCAGTTGTTTCTTGCCGTTGCCGGTGATGTTGTTGAGCACCGGGCGCAGCACGCCGAACACCAGCACCAGGATGAACAGCACACCCAGCACTTGCTTGACGATGTCCCAGAACCACGGCTGCGAGTAGAACGCAGGCTCGGCAATCACTTCGCCACGCTCAGCGGAGAACGGCATGTTGATCACGCTCACGCTGTCGCCACGGCTGGCGTCGAAGCCGACGGCGTCCTGCACCAGGCGGGTGAAGCGCGCCAATTCGTCGGCGCTCCACGGGGCACGGGTGACCGCGCCGTCTGCGGCATTGACCTTGACCTGATCGTCGACCACCACCGACACCGACAGGCGATTGACACGGCCCTGCTGCTGCTTGGTGTGGCTGATGGAACGGTCCAGCTCGAAGTTCTTGGTGGACTGGTTACGCTTGTCCGCCGGGTACGGGGCGAGCATCGGCTGGCCGGTGGCCGGGTCCATGATCTGCTGACCGTTGGCGTCCAGCAGCGGTTGCCCAGGCTGGATCGCGCCGGCGGTAGCGGCGGCGCCACCGGTGGTTTGCGGGGCCGAGGCTGGCGATGGCGGCTGATTGCTCAGGGCCCCCGGCACACCTTGCGGGCCATTGCTGGCGGTACGTTGTTCGCTGGTGGACTGCTCGCTGCGCAGGGCCGGCTGGTCCGGGTTGAACTGCTCGGAGGTGGACTCCACAGCGCTGAAATCCACATCGGCGGAGACTTCGGCTTTATAGCGGTCATTGCCCAACACCGGTTGCAGGATGTTGTGCACGCGCTGGGTCAGCATGCTTTCCACGCGGCGGCTGTAATCGAACTGCTTGCCGGCCTGGGTCAGCGCGGAGTTCTCGGCTTGGTCGGAGAGCAGGTTGCCCTTTTGATCCACCACGGTGATCTGGGATTTGCTCAGTTCGGGAACGCTGGTAGCCACCAGGTTGACGATGGCATTGACCTGACCGGGTTCCAGGGAGCGACCGGCGAACAGCTCAACCAGTACCGAGGCGCTGGGCTTGCGCTCATCACGCACAAAAACCGAGCTTTTCGGAATGGCCAGGTGCACGCGGGCACCCTTGACGTTATTGAGGCTGGAGATGGTACGCGCCAGTTCGCCTTCCAGGCCGCGACGATAACGGGTGGCTTCCATGAATTGACTGGTGCCCAGGCCCTGGTCCTTGTCGAGGATCTCAAAACCGATATTGCTGTCGGACGGCGTCACACCGGCAGCGGCCAGCTTCATGCGCGCACGGGCGACGTCATCGGCCTTGACCAGCAGAGCCCCGGAGTTGGGCTCCACGGTGTAGGCGATGTCAGCGGCGGCCAGGGTTTCCATGATCTGTTTGGAATCCAGGCCAGCCAGGCTGCCATACAATGGCCGGTAATCGGGTTGCTGCGACCACAACACCACGGCAAAGCCAATCGCCACGCTGGCAGCCAGACCGACCAACAGGCCAACCTGACGCAACATGGTCATTTCCGAAAGGTTTTCCAGGAACGACAGGCCAAACAGCGGCGGCTTGCCTTCTGCCTTGGCGGGTACGTTGTCCACGACTGCTTCTGCCATGACTTAAATCTCGCCCTTAAACCGGCATCTGCATGATGTCTTGATAGGCCTGAACCAGCTTGTTACGCACTTGGGTCAGAGCCTGAAAGGAAACGCTGGCTTTTTGCGAAGCGATCATCACGTCGGTGAGGTCCACACCGCTCTTGCCGATCTCGAACGCGCTGGCCAACTGGCTGGAGGCTTGCTGGGTGTCGCTGACTTTGTTGATGGCCTGACCGAGCATGTCGGCAAAACTGCTTTGGCCCAATTCCGGCGCTGGCGCGACGGATTTCGGTTGAGCCATGGCATCCATCTGCATGGAGCGCATATCCAACATCAACCGATTGAACTCAATACCCTGGCTCATGACCTTCTCTCTCCGACCCGCAAAAATTTGACACTACGCTGCAGTTACTAGGGGAGGTAGCAACAAGGGTGCCAGATCCGTGGCGACTCGTAAGAAAAGGCGACAAACCTTGTACGCCTTGGCTATTTTCAGGTGGCGAAAAGATACGCTTCCACATCCATGCCGGCGTCGCGCATCTGCGCCAACTTGTAGCGCAAGGTGCGCGGGCTGATGCCCAGGCGCTCGGCGGCCTCTTTGCGGCGGCCGCGCTCGGCGCGCAGGGTATCGATGATCATCTGGAATTCGCGGCGACGCAGGTCATCGCCCAAAGCGCTGGCGGTTTCCACCTCGGCGACCAACGGTGCGGGGGCCAGTGTCGGCAGCGGCGCCGCGCCACTGCCCATGGCCAGACAGAAATCCTGGGGCTGAATCAAACCGCCCTGCTGCAAGATCAGGGCACGTTGGATCGCGTTGTCCAGTTCCCGCACATTGCCCGGCCATGGATAGGCGATCAGGCACGCCTGCGCCTCGGCCGACAGCCGCGCCTGGGCGTGCTTCATTTTTTTGACGTGGTTGTTCAGCAGGCGCTCGGCCAAGGGCACGATATCCGCCGGACGCTCGCGCAAAGGGCGCCAGGCCAGCGGAAACACCGACAGGCGATAGAACAAGTCTTCACGGAAGCGCCCCGCCGCCACTTCGCCGGCGAGATCGCGGTTGGTGGTGGCCACTACTCGGATATCCAACTGGATCGGTTTGCGCGCGCCGACGCGCTCCACTTCGCGCTCCTGCAACACACGCAGCAACTTGGCTTGCAGGCCCAAAGGCATCTCGGAAATCTCGTCGAGCAGGATCGTGCCGCCGTCGGCCTGCTCGAACTTGCCGGCTTGCGCCGCAATAGCACCGGTGAACGAGCCCTTTTCATGACCGAACAGCGTGGCTTCCAGCATGTTGTCGGGGATCGCCGCGCAGTTGATGGCGATGAACGGCTGCTTGGCGCGGGTCGACTGCTGGTGAATGTAACGCGCCAGCACTTCCTTACCCGTACCGGACTCACCGGAAATCAGCACCGTGGAATCGCTGCGCGCCACGCGGGCCGCCAATTCCAGCAACTGGGCGCTGGCTGGCTCGATGGCAATCGGCCCCTCGCCTTCGTGCGCCGAGATCACGCCCAGAGCGTGGCGCGCTACCAACTCGATCAAGGCCTTGGGCTCAAAGGGCTTGACCAGGTAATCCGCCGCGCCCTGGCGCATCGCATCCACCGCGCGCTCCACGGCACCGTGGGCAGTCATCAACAACACCGGCAGTTGCGGCTGGCGGGCGCGCAACAGGGCCAGCAATTGGTGACCGTCCATGCCGGGCATATTGACGTCGCTGACCACCAGGCTGAACGCCTCCTGTGCCACCGCGTCCAAGGCCTCTTCGGCAGACCCGACCGCCCGGTAGTCATGGCCCGCCAACAGCAGCGTGTCAGCCAATGCTTCACGCAGGGCGCGATCGTCTTCCACCAGTAAAACCTTGATAGCCATGACTCTTTACTCCGCGCTTGCCGCGCCTGAAAACAGCGGCAAGCTCATCAATGCACAGGTGCCGCGCCCCAACCGGGAACGCAGCTGCAATTCTCCCTGATGGGCGCGCGCCACGGCCTTGACCACGGTCAGGCCCAGGCCGGTTCCGTTGGTCTTGGTGGTAAAAAAGGGCTCGCCCAGACGCCGCAGCACCTGCGGGTCGATGCCACTGCCGTTGTCGCTGACGCACAGGCGCAGCGAATCTTGACGGCGATATAGGTGAACCTTGAGCCGCGCACCGGGGCCGCTGGCCTGGGTGGCGTTTTCGATCAGGTTGAGCAGCGATCCCACCAAGGTGTCGCGATTGCACAGCAACTCGCCTTGGTGGCTGTCGCACTGCCAGCGCACCTGCGCGTCTTGAATGTGAGTGGCGGCCGCCGCCTGCAGGGTCTGCATCAACTCGGCCGGAGTGATGCGGTCGGTCAACGGCAGTTCGCCGCGAGCGAACACCAGCATGTCGCGTACCTGATGCTCCAATTCGTGCAGACGCTCTTTTAGGCGCCCGGCAAAACGCTGATGGGTCGCGGCCGGCAACTGCTCATCAGTCAAATGACTGGCGTAGATCAACGCCGCCGACAAGGGTGTACGGATTTGATGCGCCAGAGAAGCGACCATGCGCCCCAGGGACGACAAGCGCTCATGGCGCGCCAACTGGTCTTGCAAGTGGCGGGTTTCAGTCAGGTCGTTGAGCAGCACCAACTGACCGGGCTCGGCGTCCAGGGAACGGGTGGAAATCGACAGTCGACGCCCATCCTTGAGGGAGATTTCATGACCATCATCTTCGCGCGGGGCGAAGCAGCGGGTTATGACGTGGCGCCACAGCTCGCCTTCCAGCGGCAGTCCCAGCAGGTCGCAGGCGGCCGGGTTGGCTTCGCGCACGCGGCCCTGGTCGTCAATCACGATCACGCCGCCGGGCAACAGGTCGAGCAGGTTTTGCAAGCGGTTGGCCAGGCGCTCTTTCTCGGCCAGCTCCTGCATACGCTGAGCACTGACCACCGCCAGCTCGCCTTTAAGCTCCGAAACCCGGGCTTCCAGCAGACTGTAGGAGTCGCTCAGTTGGCTCGACATCTGGTTGAACTGCGAGAACGCATGTTCAAGACCCTGTCGGGCGAGCGGCTCTGCGGAGGGAACAAGCCCCTGGATGGCAGGGGCTGAGGCTAATTGGGCGGCGTGGGGCATGATGCTCTCTCGCTTGGCTGACCGTCAGTTAAACGGAACGTTGCGAGGGCTGTAGCAATACCCGTGCCTAAAAAAATAGGCTTAGTTTTCAGTCAGTTGAAAAACAGGCGTCAATCATCCGCCTGTTCGTCACCTTCGCGGCGGCTCATACCGTACTTGCGCATCTTCTCCACCAGGGTGGTACGACGAATGCGCAGGCGCTCGGCGGCACGGGCGACAATGCCACCGGCATCGTCCAGGGCTTGTTGGATCAGGCCCTGCTCCAGATTGCCGAGGTAGTCCTTCAGGTCCAGGCCCTCCGGCGGCAGCATGGCGGTGGAACCAAAATCCGGGGTGTGGCCGTTGATGGCGACCCGTTCTTCCATGTCACTGCGCAGACTGTCGACCAATTGCTCATCTTCGTCGTCGACATAGCGGAATTTCTTCGGCAGCTCGACCACGCCGATCACACCGTAGGGGTGCATGATCGCCATGCGCTCCACCAGGTTGGCCAGCTCACGCACGTTGCCCGGCCAGCCGTGGCGGCACAGGGACATGATTGCGGCGGAGTTGAAGCGAATCGAGCCACGCTTTTCGTGCTCCATGCGCGAGATCAGTTCGTTCATCAGCAGCGGGATGTCTTCCACGCGCTCACGCAGCGGGGCCATCTCGATGGGGAATACGTTGAGGCGATAGTAGAGGTCTTCGCGGAAGCTGCCGATCTCGATCATGCTTTCGAGGTTCTTGTGGGTCGCGGCGATGATGCGCACGTCCACGCTCTGGGTCTTGTTGCTGCCCACGCGCTCGAATGTGCGCTCCTGCAACACACGCAGCAGCTTGACCTGCATCGGCAGCGGCATGTCGCCGATTTCGTCGAGGAACAGAGTGCCGCCGTTGGCCAGCTCGAAACGCCCGGCACGGCTGGTGATGGCGCCGGTAAAGGCGCCCTTCTCGTGACCGAACAGCTCGCTTTCCAGCAGCTCTGCCGGAATCGCCCCGCAGTTGACCGGTACAAAGGGCCCGTCGCGGCGCTTGGAATGGTAATGCAGGTTGCGCGCGACCACTTCCTTGCCGGTGCCCGACTCGCCGAGGATCAGCACGCTGGCGTCAGTGTCGGCCACTTGCTGCATCATCTGGCGCACATGCTGGATGGCGCGGCTGGTGCCGACCAGGCTACGGAACAGGTTGGGTTCGCGATGACGACCGCGCTCGCGAGCCTGGTCGTACATCTCGCGATAGACCTGGGCACGGTGCAGGGAATCGAGCAATTTGCTGTAGCTGGGCGGCATTTCCAGGGTGGAAAGGACACGCCGGCGCTGGTCTTCGGGCAGGTCGAGCGAAGAATTTTCGCCCATTAGCAACACGGGAAGGAACTCATCCCAGGTAGACAGTGTCTTTAACAAGCCCAAAACAGCGCCAGGAGCGTTTACCGTCCCGATCAGCACACAAATGACTTCACGGCTCGACGACAACGAGCTGACCGCCTGCTGCCAATCGTGGCTGCCGCAGGGCAAATTTTCTTCGCCGAGAAAATTCAAAATCACCGCCAAATCGCGGCGACGGACGCTATCGTCATCAATCAGCAGAATTTTGGTTTCACGCCACATGCAATAGCAACTTCCCTAGTAAAACTTCCTGCCCAAGTGTAGGGGCAATCGAGACGGCTGTAGGACTTCTTACTCTATAGACGTCTGAACTCTGAAAACAGCACTAGTTAAGTCAAAAAAGCTGGCACGGTCAAATTTATGACGCGCCGGTCGGATTAACTGCGTCTGTTCAGCCGAACAGATGGTAGACCTTTGACGCATTCTTCGCTTGGTTGATCTGCGACATCTCTTCGAAAATCGCCTGGCGCTCGCCCGTCGTCACCTCAAGCAGTTGCTGGTAGACCGCCAGCAGGCTCTCAAGCTTTTCACGCAGCGCATTTTCATCCACAGGGACTTCGCTGAGCACCTCATCAATCACCGCACGACAACCCAGATCCAACTCGCCAACAGCCTCCCAGTTGCGTTCCGCCAGCGCGCCGATCAGGGCTTCGCGGGTTTCATCAATGCGTTGCAGTGCGTGGCTCATGATGTGTTCCTCAAGGCTCGTGGCCTTATTGTGCGACGCCCTGTGGCGCCCCGATGGCATCCCAGCCTTCTTTCACGGTAATCAGCAATTGCGCGACCTCGTCGAGCATGTCGGCGTCGTTGTGCAGATTGGCTTCCATCAGACGGTTGCTCATGTACACATACAGGCCTTCCAGGCGCTGGACGTATTCCTTGTTGTCGCTTTTTTCCGCATTCAGGCCATCACGAAGGCCGATAATGATGTCCGTGGCTTTGCCCAGCATCAGGCCCTTCTGAGCAATGTCACCGCGCGCCAGAGCCCCTTTGGCTTGCGCAATACGGTCAAGGCCGCCTTCGAGCAGCATCTGCACCAGGCGGTGCGGGCTGGCTTCGGAGATCTGGGCGTGGGAATTGACCTTCTGGTATTGGCGAAGGGCTCTCATGGGATTCATGTTTCTACCTCGTGACAAGCAACAGCGAGAAGGATTTCATTAACCAATATATCGACTGGATTGCGCAAAACTTTAACCCGTCGGCCGCTTGAAAAACAAAGCCCAGGTCAATGAACCTGGGCTTTTTTTCGACCGTTCGATCAGCTATCGCTTTTGGAATTACTGATCGCACTGAGCGTGCCGAGAATGCTGTTGCTCTGCTGCCGCAACTGCGCTACCAGGGTGTCCATGGCGGTGTACTTGCGAGTCAGGGCGTCCTGCATGGTGGTCAAACGCTCATCCAGGCTGATCTGGTCTTTGTTCAGGTCTTTAAGGCTTTCGGACAACGACGCGGTGCGCGTGGCCAGAATGCCAGTGGAGGCCTTGGCATAGGGCTCGGTCGCCGTCTTAAGACGCGCCAACAGACCTGTCTTGCCACTGAAGATGCTGTTGATATCCGCCGGATTGCTCAGCACGGCTTTGTCCCACTGCTTGGCGTCGATACTCAGCGCTCCCGTGTCTTGGTCGCTAGTCACACCGAACTGCGCCAGAGACTTCAAGGTGCCGTTGCCGGACAACATATTGAACTCGTTGCGGATCGCCGATTGCAGGGTGCGCATGGTCGAGTCGCCGGTCAGCGTCGCCGCGACCGAGTTACCGGCGGCGTCCTTGGTCACTTTGGTCTCGGCGTTCATCGCCTTGAGCAGGGCGTTGTAGGTGTCAACAAACCCCTTGACCCCGGACTTCAGTGCGGTAGTGCTAGTGCTTACCGAGATGGTCAGCGCATTGCGATCCGTAGAATTGGGGTCGGAGGGCGTGGTCAAAGGCGACACGGCCAGCAATTTGATACTGACACCACTCACCGCATCACTGATGCTATTGGACTTCGATTCCGCCGCAATGCCATCAATGGTGTACTTGGCATTCTGCGGCACATCGACCACCTTGTAGCCAGTGTCGATCCCGGAGTTACCCGACATGGTCAAATCAGACCCTACCCCGCCATTGGTGGACGTCAGGATCAGACGCGAACCGTTGGAGTCGGTGAGAATGTTGGCACTCAGGCCGGCAGTGCCGAACTGCGAGTTGATCGAGTCGCGTACCTGTTGCAAGGTGGCCCCGGCCGGAACACTCAGGTCGAAGTTCTTACCCGACTGAGTGATGGTCAGCGTCGTCGCTTTGCCCGTGCTGTTGACGACCGTGGATTGGCCACCGGCAAAACTGATGGTCGACAGCTTTGAGGGCTTGGCAAGCTGGTTGACGACCAGCGAGAAACTACCGTTGGCCGCGCCCTGGTTAGCCGTCATGGTGGCGACTTTTTCATCCGAGGACGTACCGGTCAAGCCACTGAAGCTATTGTCGGTGACCATGCTGTCCAACGCGCCACGGAACGCATCCAGGGCCGCCTGGATTTTGCCGATCGACGACAGCTGGGTCGTGGCCTTTTGCGATTGTGCGTTGATCTGCGCCTGTTTCGGCGCGCGTTCGGCATCCACCAGGGATTTCACAATTGCCTGGGTGTCGAAACCAGACCCCACGCCAGTAATCGTTGTACCCGCCATCATCTTTCTCCTAGTCCGGTGGCTGCCGTTATCTTGACGAATTACGTATCAGACAGTAGCAGCAACAAGTTTCATGCCAGATCAAGCCTTGTCGTCAAACAGCACATGACTGGCGCTGGACAAGCTTTGCGCCAATTTCAAGGCCGTTTCCGATGGGATCTGGCGGATCACTTCACCGGTGTCGGTGGCAATGACCTTGACCACGACCCTGTGAGTGGAATCATCAATGGAAAAATCCAGATTGCGCTGGGCCGCTTGTACGAATTCTTTAATATCGGTGACCGCTTTTTCCAGATCGCCAGGTTTGGCTTTATCCGGGGTTGGCGCAACCGCTTCAACTTTGCTCTTGTCTTTATCCACAACCACAGGGGCCACCGCGCCTTGCGGGGCCAGCGACGGATAAGACAAGTTCAAATTCACATTCATGTCCATGCCCAATCTCCTCTGATTGGAAAAGACGAAAGGGCACGTAAACGCGCCCTTCCGTCAGCTACCAAGCGCTTGTATTACTGAAGCAGCTTCAGTACAGCGGATGGCAGTTGGTTGGCCTGAGACAGGATCGCGGTCGAAGCCGACTGCAGGGTTTGCTGCTTGGTCAGTTCAGCGGCCTCGGAAGCGAAGTCGACGTCCTGAACAGTACTACGGGCAGCAGTGGTGTTTTTCTGGATGTTGGTCAGGTTGTCCACAGTGCTGGTCAGACGGTTCTGAACAGCACCCAGACCCGAACGGGCGCTGGAGATGGAAGCGATAGCCTGGTCGATCACGGACACAGCGTTCTGCGCCTTGGTGGCGTCGGTCACGTCGGTCTGCGACACGGTGGTCTTGACCGAAGCAGCCGAAGTACCGGCACCGAAGATACCAGTCACACCAGCACCTTCCAGGGAGTAGCCCTTGGAGGAGTCCATGTTTACAGCACCGGTAGCGATGATGCCGTCAGCCAGGGCGGTAGCAGTGCCGTATGCACCCGAACCGTCTTTGGTGGCGACAGTGATGCTGCCGGCAGCGGTCGAAGCGCTGAAGGCCAGGTTTTCACCGGTGTCGGATTTAACCGACAGCGTGCCTTTGGACTCATCGTAGTTAACGCTGATACCCAGTTTGGCGGAGTTAGACTTCAGCTGGTCAGCCAGGCTGGCGGTATCGGTCACGCCGACGAAAGTGGTGGCTTGGCCGCCAACAGTCATGGTGAACGAAGCTGGAGCGGTAGCAGCAGCAGCGCCGACCACGAACTGAGCTTCAGTGCTGGCGGTAGCGCTCAGGCCACCGATGGCGCCGTTCAGTTGGGCGGCAATGGTTTTGGCCGAAGCTGCGCCAGCTACGGTGATGCTGTTAGTCTGGCCGTTACCGGTCACAGCGATTGCGCCGCCAACAACACCAGCACCTGGGGTGATGCCAATGCTCTTGACTTGCTGCGAACCAATGTTGTTGGCTGCAACGTTGTCCAGGCTGACGTTGATGGTTTCGTTAGCGTTGGCGCCTACTTGGATGGCTTTGGTACCGTACGAACCGTCCAGCAGTTTCTGGCCACCGAAAGTGGTGGTTTGCGAGATACGGGTCAGTTCCGAAGTCAGAGCCTGGTATTCATCGTTGTTCGACTTACGGTCGTCGGTGCTCAGGGAGCCGGTAGCCGAGGACAGAGCCAGGGTACGCATTTTTTGCAGAATGTCGGTCGAAGCCTGCATTGCGCCTTCAGCGGTCTGCGCGATGGAGATACCATCGTTGGCGTTCTTCACTGCTTGACCCAGGCCGTTGATCTGGCTGGTCATACGGGTAGCGATACCCAGGCCGGCAGCGTCGTCTTTAGCGCTGTTGATACGCAGGCCGGAAGACAGGCGCTGCATGGAAGTGGCCAGGGCGGTGCCAGCTTTGTTCAGGTTGCCCTGAGTGGAGACCGAAGCAATGTTGGTGTTTACTGTTAAAGCCATGACGAAATCCTCGTTGGATGGATACTGCGGCTTCCGGCCCTGGCAACTGCCGGGTGTGGCCTAGAGAACCTACGTAATAGTTATCGTCGTGGTAGCCGGTTGCTTGAGGGTTTTTTTGATTTTTTTTACTGGCGCCGTGCCACCCCTTGTAATTCAAGGGTTTAGGTACACGCCAAGCCGCGATTTCAGCGTTTTTTTTGGCGCCAAATAAAAAACGCCGATGATCTTTCGATCATCGGCGTTTGCTTTTGCGGTGTACGCAGTCTACCGACGCGTCACGGACGATGCAGAATCGCCGAGCCCCACGACAGGCCCACACCGAATCCACTGATCGCCACGCGTTTCCAGGTGGCGTCCATCACATGCTTTTCCAGCAGCAATGGAATGCTCGACGACACGGTGTTGCCGGTCTCGACCATGTCCTTGATGAACTTGTCCACCGGCGCCTCTTCGAAGCGACGGGCCACGGCGTCGACAATCGCCGCACTGCCCTGGTGAATGCAGAACGCATCGATGTCATCGGCCTTGAGGTCCGACTCATTGAGCAGCTCGTGCAAATGCGCCGGCACTTTGAGCAAGGCAAAATTGAACACCTGGCGACCGTTCATAAAGAACACGCCATCGCTGACCTTCAGGTGCGGTGCGCCGGAACCGTCGGTGCCGAACTTGGACTTGCCCAGCAGCCACGAGGCATCTTCGCCCATCCAGGTCGCGGTGGCGGCGTCGCCGAACAGCATGGTGGTGTTGCGATCTTCCGGGTCGACGATCTTGGAGTACGGGTCGGCGGTGATCAACAGGCCATTTTTCAGGCCGGCGGCTTCCATAAAGCCCTTCATCGCGTAGATGCCGTAGACGTAACCGGAGCAGCCCAGGGAAATATCAAACGCGGCGACATGGGTCGGCAGCCCCAGTTTGTCCTGGACGATGGCGGCTGTATGGGGCAAGCCCTCTTCGTCACCGTTCTGGGTCACGACGATCAGCGCGTCAATCGATTCGCGCTTGAGATCCGGGTTGTTGGCAAACAAGGCGTTGACCGCTTCGACACACAGATCGGAGGTTTCCTGCGCAGCTTCCTTGCGCGGCAGGAACGCCGAACCGATCTTGCCAATGATGAACTCTTCATCCTTGGCGAATTTGGCACCCTGGGCGTAGTTATCGATACCGTCCGCCGGCACGTAACTGGCGATGCTTTTTATGCCAATCATTGTGGCTTCCCAATACTAAATAGCTGGAGAACACCCCACGGCCGACGCCTGGAGTGCTGACAATAAAGGGGATAACCCCATAAAAATCTCGCTGAAAGCCGCCCCGCAAGGACCCTGTGACGACTTATCCTTTTCACACGATACAGTGAAGATGCGCTTTATGACTCACAGGTCACTCAATTTTCTGCGGTTTATGCAAAACCTTTAAACAATTGAGCCCCCTGAAACGACAGCGGCCCCGCCTGTTTCCAGGCGGGGCCGCTGTGCTGATGCGGTGAAATCACATTTTGTTGAACAGGCTCAACTGCGAAATCTTCACAAAGGCCAGCTGCGAGGCTTGCAGCATGGTTTGTTGCAGCGACAGGTTGATTGCCGCCTCGCCCATGTCGATATTGGCCAAGTCGCTCATGGTGCTGGTGTTGGCGATGCCGATGCTGGCATTTTCATCGGACTGGATCGTCAGGGCCTGGCCGCGCGCACCGATGGAGCCGCGCACATTGACGATCTGGGACGTCGAGTTGGCCAGGTTGGCGATCGACGTATCCAGTACATCCTTCAATTTGACGGTCGCTGCCGGGTTGCCGTCGGCCGGCAACTCCAGGGCTCGACGCAACTGACCCAAGGTATCCAGCGCATTCTGGGTCTTCTGGGTGTTGGCCCCGACGGAGAACTGATCACCCGGCTGCGGTGGCCCGGCACTCACATCGAAGGTCACACCAGCCGCTGTCACTGTGGTGCCACCGCCGGTATCACCGGTCGCAATGGCCTTGCTGTCGGTGGTGTACGGCTGGGCATAGACCTCATAGGCCGTGGCACTGGTGAACTTGATGATCGCGCCGCTGTTGGTCGGGAAGGTGCTGGCATAGTCCGCCTGGCTTGACACCTGAGCCCCCGTCAACTGCGCGTTTGAGGCGTTGCTCGGGGTACGCGAGACGCTGAACGTATCGGGCTTGGATTCCAGGCTGAAAGTACGGTCCTTGACCAGCGCATCGGACGGCGCGCCAGGCGCGACATCGTCGCCCAGCTTCAGGGTGATGTCGAACTTCACACCACGTAGCGCAATGCTGGAGCTGCCTTCCTTGGTGGCATCGAACGTGCCGTTGCCAGGGATCTCGGAGGTGATGTCGGTACCGTTCTTGTCCTCCACCTTATATTGCGTACTGCTGGTGAAGGTGAGCTTGTACGGCTGGCCGTCGGCAAATTTACCCGAATAGTCAGCGCTGGACGTGACCAGGCCGGCGGACAACGCCACCTTGTTGTCGTTGACGGTCGGCGGCACTGTCTGCGGCACCGGCGCCAGCCACGGGGCCTGGGTGCGGCCCGAGTTGGCAGCACCTTCCAGTACGGTCTTGCCGGTATCGCCGGCATTGATTGTCAGCGTGTTGGAAACCTGCAGGCTCAGCGGCGTTTCATCACCCTGGTAGCTGTAGGTGCCATCGTTATTACGCGCATAAGGCGGGGTTTGGGTCTTGGAGCCCGAAAACAGATAGTTGCCCGAAGAGTCCTTGCTGTTGAGCAAACCCAGCACCTGATCCTCGATCGCGCCGACTTCGCTGGCGATCGAGCGCCGATCCGCATCGCTGATCGAACCACCGGCACGCAGCGCCAACTCGGTGGCGCGCTGCATGGCATCGCTGATTGCGGTCAGCACGCTCTCTTCGTTGGTCAGCTTGTCCTTCAGGCTGGTGATGTTGCCGTTGTACTGAGTCAGCATGTCTTTCTGCTGCTGAAGCATCAATAAACGTGCCGCCGCCACCGGATCATCCGCAGCGGTTTGCACGCGCACGCCGCTGCTCGCCTGGTCTTGAGCTTTCACCACGCCCGAATAGTTGTTCGAGTACTTGGTGGAACTGGTCTCGAAATATTGCTGCGTAGAAATGCGCATCGTCCCTGGCTCCCTTAAAGACTGTTAATCAGCGTGCTGAAGGTTTCTTGCGCAGCTTTGATGATCTGCGACGAGGCGGTGTAGTACTGCTGGAACTTGATCATGTCACCCGCTTCTTCATCCAGGTTGACCTGGGACACCGAGTTACGCGCGTTCTTATTGGCGCTCAACAGCGCGCCAGTGGCAGTGGTATCGGTGCCGGCCGCGGCGGCCTTGGCACCGACGGTCGATACCAGTTTGCTGTTGGCGCCCACCAGGCTGGTGCCGCCCGTGCCATCGGCCGCCGTGCCAATGGTCGCCTTGGTTTGCAGATTCAATAGCTGCAAAGCATTGCGGTTGTCGGACTTTCCGCCGGCATTGAACGAGAAAGAGGTGCTGTCACCATCAGCTGGCACACCACCCACCGTGGTGTCGAAGCTGAAACTGGTGGCCGGCACCACCAAGGCACCGCTGGCATCGCGCATCGGCACGTTAATGGTGACCTTGTTGCCCTGCCCCGGGACGATGGTGCCGGTGCCGATCGGGTTGCCCTGGGAATCATTGAGCGTATACGGCTGGGTGCCATCTGCCGCGGGCTTGCCGAACACCATCTTCACTGGCATCGAGTTTTCAATCCCGACGCGCAACTGAGCGGTGGCGGCGCCGCCCTGAATATCCAAAGGTACGGTAAGCGCCGGCGGCGTGAAGTTGCCGGTGCCCTGGTTGGTCTTGCTGGCTTCACCCAACAGCGGCGCTGCAAAGGCGAGCTTGGTGGGGTCGGTGAGGACCGTACCGATTTCCTTGGCACCGTTGGCAGTGGGGCTGACCTTGAAACTGTCACCGGCCTGGACCGCACCGCTTTTGACCGCCAGGGTGAACCCGTCGATGACCGGCGGCGGCGTGGCGCTGAGGTCGTAAACCCCCATGGCCTTGCCGTCGGAACGCAGCACGGTCGCCTTGGTGAGATCGGTGCTGTCGTTGAAAGAAACCTTGTAATCGTAATTGGTCAGCTTGCTGGTGTCTTTGATCGTTACGCCCAAGGCACCATCCCCGAGGTTGCCTTGTGCAGCCTGGCTGCGCAGGGCAACGGCCGAGGCACTGTTGATGTCCGTGAACAACGAAGAACCGAACTCGCCGTTGAGGTCCAGGCCCTGACCCAATTGGCTGTTGACCACATCAGCCGTCGCCACGGCAATGCGCCCCAGGTCATTGATCGCCGGGATCAGCGCGTCGCTGCGATAACGCAACAGGCCACCGATGCTGCCGCCGCTGATCACATTCCCCAGGTCGAGCTTGGTGCCGCCGGGGGCATTCAGCTCAATGGTGTACTGGCTGGTGTCGCCTTTGCTCGGCACGGCGGAAATGGTGCTGAACTGATCGCCCAGCACCAAGGACTGGCCACTGCCGGTGCTGACACTGAACACGCCATTCTTTTCGACCGCGGTCACGCCGATCAGCTCATTGAGCGAACGCACAGCCTCGGCGCGCGAATCAAGCAGGTTGGCCGGAGTGGTATTGGTCGAACCCTGCACCTGATTGATCTGCTTGTTGAGCGAAGCAATCGACGCTGTCAGTTGGTTGACCTGATCGCTCATCGAGCTCAACTGGCCATTGATCGTTTCTTTCTGCTGGCTCAACTGCGAGGAAATCGCGTTGAAGCGGTTACTCAACGTCTGAGCATTGGTGACCATCACTTGGCGCGCAGTCACGTCGCTCGGGTTGCTCGCCGCCGTCTGCACCGCCGCAAAAAACGAACTGAGCACTGCGGACATGCCCGTGGTCTTGTCCGACAAGGTCTTATCGACGGCACTGACCTGATCCTGATAAGCCTTGGCGTCGGCATTCAGCGCAGTGCTGTTCTGATAAGCCGTGTCGAGGAATTCGTTGTACACCCGGCGCACATCGGCCAGGGTCGTGCCACTGCCGATGTACACGCCGCCAAACTGGTTCACGGCATTCGCGGTTTGCGTGGTCTGCTGACGCGAATAACCCGCGGTATTGGCGTTGGCGATGTTGTTACTCAAGACCGACAACGATCCTTGAGCGGCGTTAAGCCCCGACATCCCTATATTGAGCAAACTCATGGTGGTTCAGACCTTATAAAAGAGTGGTCGCGCCCGCGGCGGCGTAGTTCTGGTAACTGTTCATCGAATGGGCGATTTGCGAGATCTTGCTGGCGTAGTTCGGGTCGGTGGCGTAACCGGCCTTTTGCAACTCGCGTACAAAGCGTTCTGGGTTATCGGCCGATTTCACCACGTCTTTATAGCGATCGTTGCTTTGCAGCAACGTCACCAAGTCGTGGAAGCTGTCCTGGTAAGAGTCGTAGGAACGGAACTGCGCCGTCTCCTTGACCATCGCCCCGTCGCGGAACTCGCTGGTGATCGCGCGGGCCTGGCCGCCCTGCCAGCTCTTGCCGGCCTTGATGCCGAACAGGTTGTGGCTGCTGCTGCCGTCTTCGGCGCGCATCACCGATTTGCCCCAACCGGTTTCCAAGGCGGCCTGGGCCACCAGGTACTTCGGATCGATGCCGATACGCTTGGCGGCCGCTTCGGCCATCGGCAGCATGGTGGCGACAAATTCGTCCTGGGAGCTGAAGGCTTTCTTGGCCGGCGCCAATGGTGGCTGGGCCACGGCGCGGCCATAGACCTGCATGCTGCCATTGGCCGCGGCAACACTGCGTGCGCTGCTGTTGATCACGTTGTCTTGCAGTGCGCTGTTGCGCAGCGGCGCGGCCTTGGCCTCGGTGGCGACCTGGGTGCTCGGCACGATGCCGGCCAGCAGGCGATCGGTCAGCTTGCTCGGCAAGGCGATACGGCGCTGGTTCATCAGCTCCATGTCGTTGCTGTGGGTAGCGGCGGCGCCGGCTTGAGGCTCGGCGACACGGAACGCCCACAACGGACGCTGACCATTGGAGCGCCCCAACGGGCCATCGGCCTGGGTGCCGGCGGCGATCTCGGTCGGCACATCGACTTTCTTGACCGCCTCGGCCGCCGCCGGGCCCTGCAAAGTGGCCGCCTGTGCGTCCACCGGCTTGTTCTTCTGCATCTGGCGCATCAGCACGTCGGCCAGGCCAATGCCGCCGCCCTCGCGGGACAGCGAGACCGCCAATTGCTGGTCGTACATTTCCTGGTACTGCTTGGCCGCCGGGGTGTTCATCGGGTTATCTTTGCCCAGCGCCTCGGTGGCCGAACGCATGGACTTGAGCATCTCGCTCAAAAACAGCGACTCAAACTCCTGCGCCACTTTGCGCATGTTGCCTTCGCTGTTTTTGTCAGCACCGACCTTGAGCTGGTTAAGCCGGTTCAAGTCGGAGTAAGACCCCGAGTCCGCCGAACTGACAATGCCGCTTTTGTGCATATCCATGACCATGGCCTCAGATCACGATCAGGTCGGCTTGCAAGGCGCCGGCCTGTTTCAATGCTTCAAGGATCGCCATCAAGTCGCCGGGCGCTGCGCCCACCTGGTTCACCGCGCGGACAATCTCGTCCAAGGTGGTACCGGGGCCGAATTTGAACATCGGCTTGGCTTCTTGCTGAGCGTTAACCCGCGAGCGTGGCACCACCGCCGTCTGGCCGTTGGACAACGGCCCAGGCTGGCTGACGATCGGGTCTTCGGTGATGGTCACCGTCAGGCTGCCGTGGGTCACCGCCGCCGGCGAGACTTTCACGTTCTGGCCGATCACGATGGTACCGGTGCGCGAGTTGATGATGACTTTGGCCACTGCCTGGCCCGGGTCGACTTCCAGGTTTTCCAGGATCGACAGGTAATCGACGCGCTGGCTGGGGTCCAGCGGCGCGGTCACACGGATCGAACCGCCGTCGATAGCCTGGGCCACGCCTGGGCCGAGCATGTCGTTGACCTTGTCGACCACGCGCTTGGCGGTGGTGAAGTCCGAGCGATTGAGGTTCAAGGTCAGGCTGTTGCCCTGGTTGAAACCGCTGGGCACGGTGCGTTCCACCGTGGCCCCGCCAGGGATGCGACCGGCCGACGGCACGTTGACGGTGATCTTGGAACCGTCGCGGCCTTCGGCGTCGAACCCGCCCACCACCAGGTTGCCCTGGGCAATGGCGTAAACGTTACCGTCGATACCTTTGAGGGGCGTCATCAGCAACGTGCCGCCACGCAGGCTCTTGGAGTTACCGATGGACGACACGGTGATGTCCACCACCTGGCCTGGCTTGGAGAACGCCGGCAAGTCGGCACTGATCGACACCGCCGCGACGTTTTTAAGCTGCACGTTGCCCGACCCCGGCGGCACTTTGATGCCGAACTGCGAGAGCATGTTGTTGAAGGTTTGCAGGGTGAACGGGGTCTGGGTGGTCTGGTCACCCGTACCGTTGAGCCCCACCACCAGGCCATAGCCGATCAACTGGTTGGAGCGCACGCCGGAAATGCTGGCGATGTCCTTCAAGCGTTCGGCCTGGACGACGGCGCTCAAGGAAAGCAACAGGGCCGCCGCCATCAGCTGTTTGAGTTTCAAAGTGGCCACCTAGAAAGGGAACAGCGGGCTGAGGAAGAAACGGTCGAACCAACCCGGCTGGCTAGCATCGGCAAACGAACCCGTCCCCGAGTAAGTAATGCGTGCATCGGCGATTCGCGTCGACGAAACAGTGTTGTCGGTAGAGATATCGTCGGCGCGCACCATGCCGGCAATTCGCACCAGCTCGTCGCCAGTGTTGAGGGTCATCCACTTCTCACCGCGCACGGCGATGATGCCGTTGGGCAATACATCGGCCACGGTCACGGTGATCGAACCGGTCAGGCTGTTGCCCTGCCCCGCCGCACTTTTGCCACTGGTCGCACGGTCGCCGCTATAGCCAGCGTTGAGGCTCAAATCGCCGTCACCCAACGGGTTGTTGGTGTTAGGTACGGCACCGAACAACGAGGTCAGGCCAATGCCTGCCTTGCTGGTCTTGCCGACCTGGGAGTTGGCGTTCTTGCTGGCCTGGGTCTTCTCGTTCAGGGTGATGGTGATGATGTCACCGACCCGGAAGGCCTTGCGGTCGCTGTACAGGTTCTGTTCGAAGCCGGCCTGGTAGATCGAGCCATTGTTGGCCGCCGCCGGCAGCGGCGTGCGTGGCAACACCGGCGCGTAGTACGGGTCATTGGGTTTTGGCGTCGGGGCGACACAGCCCGCGAGTACGGCAATCCCACTCAATGCCAGAACGGAAACATAGCGATTCATGACCCTTACCTCACGGTGTTGCAGACGCTTTCAGGGCGCCCCATAGACTTGATTACAGATTCTGCGTTACGAACGAGAGCATCTGGTCGGCGGTGGAGATCACCTTGGAGTTCATCTCGTAAGCGCGCTGAGTGGTGATCATGTTGACCATCTCTTCCACGGTGCTGACGTTGGAGGTTTCCAGGGTGCTTTGCAGCGTGGTGCCGAAACCGTTCAGACCAGGGGTGCCGATCTGTGGCGCGCCGCTGGAGGCGGTTTCCAGGAACAGGTTGTTGCCCATGGCCTGCAAGCCGGCCGGGTTGATGAAGTCGGCGGTCTGCAGGTTGCCGATCACTTGCGAGGCCGGGTTGCCGGCCACGGTGATGGACACGGTGCCGTCGTTGCCGACGGTGAAGGTCTTGGCATCGGCTGGCACTACAATCGCCGGTTCCAGGGCAAAACCGTTGGCGGTGACGATCTGGCCGTTGGAGTCCAGGTGGAATGTACCGTCGCGGGTGTAGGACGTAGTGCCGTCCGGTTGCAGGATCTGGAAGAAGCCACGGCCGTTGATGGCCATGTCCAGCGGCTGAC
>Ga0308172_1001110_pt1 | contig 21893 bp, 19 predicted proteins | sample PhyGR2_FD_202134 | JGI IMG/M metagenome (GOLD analysis project Ga0308172, IMG submission 202134) | Phyllosphere microbial communities from UC Gill Tract Community Farm, Albany, California, United States - DLSLSG.R2 | ecosystem: Host-associated > Plants > Phyllosphere > Unclassified | place: USA... | reverse complement strand
GGTAACGGTATAATCCCCAACGTTTTCCGCGTACCTCTTCGTGCCGAAGTGGCGAAATCGGTAGACGCAGTTGATTCAAAATCAACCATCGAAAGATGTGCCGGTTCGAGTCCGGCCTTCGGCACCAAAAAGGTATGAAAAATTAAAGTCGCTTATGGGCGGCTTTTTTTGTGCCTGAAATTCAGTCTCCGCAAGGCTTTGCCTCGCTTTTCATTCAACCTAAGTTGACCTGATTCAATCTACATCAATTTACTGATGTGGGGATAACTGCGCGTATATCCCGGTTCGATTATGATTGTATCCACACAGAATCCTTGAAAGGATACTCATCATGGCTCTGAGTGATGTGAAGGTTCGTTCGGCTAAGCCTATAAACTTACTGATGGTGACGGCATGGTATTGCTGGTTCACCCCAACGGCTCTAAATATTGGCGGCTGCGTTATCGCTTCGGTGGTAAAGAGAAGATGTTGGCGTTGGGGGGAATACCCCGAAGTCTCGCTGGTGGATGCCAGGGCTCGCCGGGATGAAGCCCGTAAGCTGTTAGCTAATGGTGTCGATCCCAGTGAAAACAAGAAAGCCGTTAAGGTAGAATAGGAACAAGAGGCGATAACGTTTGAAGTGGTTGCCAGAGACTGGCACGCCAGCAATCAAAAGTGGTCTGCTTCACATAGCGCTCGTGTATTGAAAAGCCTCGAAGATAATCTCTTTGCTACCATCGGTAAGCGGAACATTGCTGAATTGAAGACGCGGGATCTGCTTGTCCTCATCAAAGCGTTGGAGTCGTCCGGGCGTCTTGAAGTCGCCGCCCGTTTACAGCAGCGAACTACCGCGATTATGCGCTTTGCCGTTCAGAGCGGCTTAATCGACTACAACCCCGCGCAAGAGATTGCTGGTGCGGTTGCTACGGCGAAAAGACAGCATCGTGCTGCATTAGAACTTAACCGCATACCTGAATTACTTCATCGCATTGATCATTAATCTGGTAGGCCGTTAACTCGACTTGCGGTCGAACTCATATTGTTGGTCTTCATCCGTTCAAGCGAGCTGCGTTTTGCACGCTGGTCAGAAGTCGATTTTGAAACTGCTACGTGGACGATCCCGGGGGAGCGTGAGTCACTGGAAGGCGTTAAACATTCTCAGCGTGGTTCGAAGATGCGGACGCCCCATCTTGTTCCCTTATCGCGTCAGGCCTTAGCTATTCTGGAAAAGATCAAAAGCATGAATGGGAATCGAGAGCTGATCTTTGTTGGTGATCATGATCCGCGCAAACCGATGAGTGAAAACACGGTGAACAAATCTTTGCGAGTTATGGGATATGACACACAGGTTGAAGTTTGCGGTCACGGTTTCAGGACAATGGCTTGTATTTCGCTGATTGAGTCGGGATTGTGGTCGAAAGATGCGGTAGAGCGACAGATGAGTCACCAGGAACGTAACTCTGTGCGTGCGTCTTACATGCATAAGGCAGAGCACTTGGATGAACGCAGTTTAATGCTGCAGTGGTGGGCTGATTTTTTTGATGCAATTCGTGAGAAGGGGGTTAGTCCATTTGATTTTTCCAAGATTTTTGCGCCGTTAAAGCGCTAAGGTGCTGTAAAAGTGAGTAATAGCGCCTACCATCACACTTTATTAGGTAGGCTCGATGGTAAAAATTTGTTGCTATTCCATGATTGTAGGTCAACTCGCTTATTGAGACCTAGTGATTCGACAAAATGTTGAGTGTACCTGGGGAAAAAGGCATATGGTGCTTAATTGTTAGCTTGTATAGAATAAGGATATTCTTTCTTTAGAGAACATGAAGTTATGAGCGCAATCACATTACGTAAAGCGTTGGGTGTACTTGCGAAGTCATCTTCGTTTTCCGTCACCACCGTGAAACACCGCCAGAAGGATGAGTTAGATCAGTTAAAGGAACAACTCTTTGTTAAACAAGAGATTGAAACTGAATTACAACATTATTTGGATGTTACTAAACCCGGTGAGATCATTTTTTTGTGTGGTAGTAGCGGGGACGGAAAGTCCGAAATTTTAACCCGTTGCCAGTCAGAACCGCGTTATCAGCGGCGATTTAGTTTCCACCTGGATGCAACGCATAGCTTTGCCCCTCGACAATCAGCCATTGATGCTTTGAATGATTTATTTGCGAATCATCATCAGCAATCATCTCCATTGCTCATTGGTATCAACACCGGAATGCTTGCCAACTTTGCCAGAGAAGGCGCTGAGTGCCACAAGGTGCTCCGGTTTGCAATTGACTCATTTTTATCAGAGCAGCATGATGCAAGCCGTCCTTACCGTAACGAGAATTGTTCTTTTTTTGATTTTGAACACTACCCTAAATTCCAGTTTAACGAAAATAAAAACTATTCATCATTTATTAAAAGCTTATTAGATAACTTAACTCGCGATGATGATAATAATTTATTTCAGTTTATCTTTCGGCGCGATGAGGCAGTTAATCCAGATCTAAAAGAGGTCGCAAACTTTAAATTTCTTTGCATCCCTGGTGTGCAGAATGTGTTAATTACGCAGCTTTTTAAAGCGCGATTAATTAAAGACCAGTTTGTTACGTCCCGAACGCTGCTGGATTTTTTGCATCATCTGCTGATGGGGCCTGGCTACTTATTTGATAACCTCTTTACCGGTGCAGAAAATGATCTGATTAAAAAAGTTTCCGATTTTGATCCTGCCAGATTGCACACCTATGAACTTGATCAGTTTATTTTGCGCTATGAACTGGGACTAGTTGACGCTGATCTCGATGATTTTTTAGTCGCACTTGAGCCGTTGCACATTAAATTTGATCGCCAGTGCGTTAAGCCTGGTGATGCCACCTCACTGATCCGGCTTTTCTGGTTGTTGCAACATGAGTCGCTAGGGAATAATTATCACCGGAAATTTTCCGCGTTCTTTAACGAATCGCTGTTTGAACGTTACTCAGAAATCTGGCACTTGCATAGAAATTACACAGCAGACCCGGAGCAAAAAAGGTCACTGAATCGTTTCTATGCTTTTGAGCTTATTGCAGGTATTCAGCGCTACGCTAACCGCAAAGCACCTGAATTAAGTATGCAAAAAGAAGAGTTCTTTTTGGGTGAGTTTGGTGGGGTTAAAATAACCGCACCTGTAGAGATAAAGCCTGATTGGGACGCTATCCGCAATAAAAATACGGCCCATCCAACTGGCTTTGATGTCTATTTAAAGGTGGGGCAAAATCCACTACCGCATATCCATATCGGACTTAATTTGTTTGAATTATTGGACAAATTGAATAATGGCTATCGTCCGAATAAATACGATAAAAATGCCATCGTGTTACTGGATGAAATTGTTGAGTTGATCGCGGAGCAGGCTAAATCCAGCAGCGAAATCAAATTTTATGATGGCAGACAACGGGTTTATCGTGCAAAGGCGGATGACGATATGATCACTATTAGCGGTATGGAGGGTTAGCAGAATGTACCCTATCGCAACCGAGTTAAAAGTGGGTAACAATCAACTGGATAGTTACCTGCCTGTGCGCAATAAGAACAACGATATTAGCTGGCAATTCGTCACCGGTTTGGTCCTTAGCTACGCCCTGAAACGCAAAATCGAAGCTTACGATCCCGATCAATTCCGTGAAGATTGTAAAACACATATGCAGGAGATGCTTGATGAGCCTGCATTTTGGTCAGTGCTGGAACGGATGTATTTCTCCAGCCAGGACATTTTCCGCGTATCCCCACTTTTTTTACTGTTTCATGCTCAATTCGTGGGTGAAAAAATAAGTGCGGGTTCAACAGCAGATAAACGTCTTGGTACTCTGTTTGCCAATTTGATGGGTGATTTCAATCTTCGTTATCCCATACGGGATAGACTGAACTTCATTGAGCAGCAAATGCTGAATAAGCTCAATGAAAAAATAAAGCTGTTAGGGAAAGGACCATTTACCGAAGAGCAACCTTATCTTCCGTATATGGTAACGTGTTTTCAGTCCGATTTGGCGTTTCTGGCAGAACATCCACAATACCTTTTACAGGAATTGACCAACACTTTGCGTTTGTACGCCTTTAGCTGGTGTGCTCAATTGGCGCTCAATCTGGACAACTGGCAGGACGGCGAACCACAAAGCAAATCACTGTTTTTTATTCTTGATAGCGAAAAAGCCAGCTCCGAACGGGAAAAGGTGAAACGTTATGGCTATAAGCTGTTCGCCAGCCAGAGCGAAAAACTGTTCCCGATACTTTCCGCGCTGGAAGTGTTGCAGGTAAAAGGGGAGAAAAAACGCCCTCTCTGGCAGGTATATAAGGATTGTTTGAATTATTCGGATCTCCCAAATCAAGTGTTAGATGAAATTAATGATTACATACAGAAATTTATTAGTAAGGAAGAACGAGATCTTCCTGTTCGTGACCGCGCAACAAACCTGGAAAGTGCTTTCAAACAGCTATTATCCGTTGCCGTAGAGCAATTCCAGGATAAAAAAACTAACCGCGCGGATATAAATAAGAACTACATTAAGGAGCTGGAAAGCCAGATTTGCACTGACTTCATTCAGGTCCGTGGTCGGGCAGGGAAAGTGCTGGTGCTGAATCAGGATCGTCTTCTGTTACTGACTAATCTCACTGTGGGCAAAAATGACAAACTCCGCCTGCATGAACTGCTGCGTGGTTTTGAACAGCGCGGTTTTTATCTGGACAACCAGTCGGCGCAAACGCTGGTGGCGTTTTATGAACGCATGGGAAATGTAGAGCGAATGAGTGATAGTGGAGACGCCGTGTATGTCCGTAAAACAGTATGAAACTTATCTGGCAGAAACTTTTATTGAATGGGTAGGTAGCATCATTCAGCCCGGCGAGCGCTACCAGTTCAAATCTCCCGATCCCGATAATGCCCTAAAACTGTGGAAAGCATTCGTCTCTCTGGCGGACGGCAATCAGTTGGAAATTGCGCCAGGGCAATATATTGATTGCCTCCCCTGCAATGGTGTTCAGCTTATTCCTGTACTGCACGGAGCTGAGGCCCCAGCATTCACAGAAAACTACATTTCTCATTTGCGCGATGAAGTTGCAGGGCGCAGCGGCGTTTTTGCCCAAACAGCGCTGTTGATTATTCACAACAGTATGCTCGATACCCTGATTAACAGCACGAAAGACGTGGCGGCACCGGATGCTATCTGGTACCCACAAACTTTCAGTCATCAACTGGAAAAGCTCATTACTACTAATAGTAACCGTTCGGAATTGTCCCGCTGTTTGTTGGAGGATCAACTGGCGACGGTACTGGATGAAGGCGCGACCGTATTTGGTTTCTCGTCGCTGTATCGCTTGCTGGATGATGGCAATCTGGATTTCTCTGAGCTTCATCTGTTTAAAGATGATGAACTACTGAACTATAGCCAGAAGCAGCTACGCACCCGACTGAATGAAAACCGGAAATTATATCGCCAGATAGAAGATAGTGTTGAACGCTACAGTGGACAGCTGGAGAATGTGCTGCCTGAGTTTAGTACAAAATTCATTCAGGAGCATTTTTACGATAAAGATGACTGGCGTGAGCTCGATTTCTCCGACTATAGGAAAGAGAAAGAACAGAATAGTGAACAAAAACTGGTGCTGGAGAACGTCTCCGTCGAAAACGGCGAGGTTTGGCAACGGGCGAAAAGCGCCAGTAAGGCAGGCAAACGTGACATCAGTCTGCTGGTGCAGGTGCAGCCAGGGCAATCAAAGGCTGAGCTGGAGTTCAGTTTTCAGGGTAATGATCTTCAGGATAACCAGATAAAGATTGCCCATAATCGCCAGTTAAAGAACGCACCTTTCTGGCGCACCAGCCGGGCGGGAGGCAAGACTTCACGCATTATGGCATCGGTGCCTTTTGACGGGCATCCTTGCTTCTTTAGTCTCGAACTGACCAACCGCAATAATTCCGCTGAAGAGTATAAATTTCGCCTGTTGTTGGTCGAGCAGGGACAATTCTGGCTAAACGATATTCAGCACTGTTACCGTATCGAGCCAGGTAAAGATCAAATAACCCTTCAACTGGAAGATAACACGCTGCGTATTGCAGAGTCTGGCAACTTGATATGTACGTTGGATGACGAGAGCGAAGACATCGACTGCCAGCATTATGCTCAGGTGAATTTTGAGACGCTGGCAAATCAAAGTGACCTGGTTCAGTTTGCGCTCGTTTCCGGTGATTCCCGTCTGTCGTTTAACATCGAGGGGCCGGGAGCAGAAGAAGGGCTAACGTTACCGTTGCTTTTTGACCAAAGTCGTTTCAATAAGTTGTTCAAAGAAGAGGGCAATGCAACCTGGAACCGACTAAAAGGGCGCATCATACTCGATAATACTGAACACAAGGTCGTAGGTGTACGCCAGCAGTTGTTGATACTGGAAGCCTCAATAATTGAGCAACGTCTGCTAGGTACGGGAAGTGACGATAGCGAGTTTGCGCTGGATGAACTTCTTGCTAGCTACCCCGATCTCCATAACGCTTATGAGCAGTTATTTGCCTACTATCATCGTCGTAACACCCTGCCGAGTCTGGTGTCGTGGTCAACGGAATATCGCACACTGGTCAGCTACATTGTTACTACGTTTGAACAGTCACTCCAGCAAATAGGCCTGAGCAGAGCGCTGACAGCGCAAGAGAAACGTCTTCTGCATCTTGGGATCTGCCGCAATGATAGCCATGAGCGCCTCTCTCCGCTGCATCCTCTGGTGCTGGCCTACCATCTACAACTGGCAGAAACTATCGTTGCGGAGTCGGAACAGCACGATTCGGCATCATTTGCCACACTACCGCCGATCACTCTTGATCGCTTGATGGTTTCCGGGTTAGTGCCGTTTGTTTATAACAGTGAGCATGAATACGCGCAACTACAGCCGGTGGATGAAAACCGCTTCTGGATTGATGTGGTTCCCCAGCGGCAGGTCAGCCATGACTACGTTAAACGTCTGGTAAAAGACAAACTTAATGAGTTCACGGACGCTTACGCCCGGTTGTTCCAGAGCGCTGAAAACAGTGCGTTGATTATCAATGCCATTAATCAAGGGAACGCCAAAGAACTGTTTCTGGGGTTAGTAGAATATTTTAAGCAAGAAAAAGAGAAGGCTATTTCGGTTCATGTGAACTGCTACGATGAACGTTTGCTACCCAATATGTTCGATCACTTTGCAGAAAGTGGTAGCTATGAGCAGCTTAAAAACGATCTCGATCTGAACAGCGGCGTATGGCGGGCGGAAGCCGATATGCTGATTGACCTGCTGCGTAGCCGGTTAACGTTCAGCAAGTTTGTCCTGCCGTCAGAAAGCGACAAGCTGGCCTATGCTCATCTGGCATTTTTCACCAATACAGCACCTGTAGATTGCCGCCAGATCCGCATTGAAGATGCGTCCAGCGGGGTATTGTGTCATGGATTGATAGCTGGGGAAGGTGCCGAAACGCAGGGGGATGCTTACTTTACCGCGTTTGGACTGCGTGATGTGGATACTGAGTCCTACTGCGCCCTGCGTCTTGCCCGACTAATCGGCTGCCTGTGGCAACCCGCACGTCAAAGCAACAGCCAGTATCATGGACAAGGGATCGGCTTGGCTGTGAGCGGCAATTTTAAACAGCTGCTCAATTACTCCTACAATAGCGCGCTCTGGACCACCATTATTGATCCAAAAGTCACTCTCGACTTTTTCACCAGTCAGAAAGATGTGGTGCTTATCCACTATTCTGACCAGTACACCAGTTGCGCAGGCTACGATGCCGTCACCGTCACGAAGCAGGTTGATTTGTTCCTGCGGTTGCTCCAGACCGGAAGCCAGTCAGGGCAACCTGCTGTTGATAGTCAGCATTTGCTGGCTGAATTTAACGCCTTTAATGGCGAATGGCTGCTGAAAATGCTGCGCTCCAGTGAAAGGGAGCGTAAAGAGAAACATGGCATTTTAGGCGCGTACAAATTTGTGCAATCTATGTTGCACCAGTCCGACATTTGCTGGATTCCGTTATCGGTGGCCGAAATGATCCGTGTGTCCGGCAATGTCGGACTGAAAATGAAAGAGAGCGATTTATCGAGAAATTTACAGGGTTATCGTAACGGCGCGATCTCTGATGATGTGCTCTTTGTGGGTTTCAAAGAAAACCGCCTCTATCTGTTACCGCTGGAAGTTAAAACCGGGGCGCGGCCTGACTACAGCTATGCAGGCCAACAGGCTCGTGAGCTGAAACGTTATTTACAGCAGGACATTCTGGAACCACAAACGCTGGCATCACAATTGTACCGGGCGCTCTTTATTCGTCAGGTGTTGATGCAGGTGGAGAAATTGCGTCTGTACGGTGTGCTGGACAGCAACAAACTGGCTTCCTTGCTGGATCGACGCGAATGGTGGTTAACGGGCGACTATCAGTTAGGTGAGTTGACCGACTATGCGGACGGCTTCGTCGTGGCGCATGTAGACAGCGCCACCTGCTTCGATCTCTCTTATAAAGAGACAGCGGAGAATATCTTACAGATCGAAATCCCTTATTCACTGCTGCCTTCGTTGATTGATGCGCAGGGGGATTCACCGTTGGTGGAACGTTACCGGGTGCCGGAAAAATACCGGCTTAAGCCTGAGTGTGATGCCAGTCCGTCAAAACCCGAAGTCGTGGTAGAAGTCACAACGCCGACTGCTGCACAGTCCATTTCGGAACCTGAGTCGGAGTCGTTACAGCCTGCTGTACCGGTGGTGACACCTGATATTAGCGATACTCCATTACAGATCCTGTTTGGTCATGATGCTGCGCGTCAGAGCCCATTACATTGGGAGCCAACCAACACCGCGAAGTTCATGAATACCAATACCGGCATTATTGGAACGATGGGCACCGGTAAAACCCAGTTTACTAAATCGCTGGTCACACAGTTGATGCGTAATCAGTCCTGTAACGTTGATGGTAAACCTATCGGGTTGCTGATCTTCGACTACAAATCAGACTATGTAGATGAGGCTTTTCTTGAGGCTACGGGGGCCAAAAAGTACAAATTATTTAAGCTGCCTTACAACCCCTTATCTCTGTTTGGCGACACGCCAATGCTACCAATCCATACCGCTGGTGGCCTATCAGAAACGATGGCAAAAGCCTATGGATTGGGCCATAAGCAGCAGCTCAAATTAGAAAATCTTATCTTAGAATGCTACGAAGCTGCAGGCATTTCGCCGGAAGATCCGACAACATGGTCACGGACTGCGCCGACGATTGAAGATGTATGGCAGCGCTTCCTCGATCAGGAGAAGATCGAAGAGGATTCACTTTACGCAGCACTTTCTAAACTGGCACGTTACAAGATATTCGAGACAATCCCGGAGAAGATGACCAGCTTGTACGAATTGATTGACGGCGTCACCGTGATTGAACTGGCTGGTTACCCGCCAGAAGTGCAAAACCTGGTGGTTGCACTAACGCTGGATCTTTTTTACGCGCAGATGCAAAAGCGCGGTAAGCCAGTGGTGCGAGGGGATTATCGTCAGCTCACCAAAATGATTCTGGTGGACGAAGCAGATAACTTTATGCGTCAGGATTTTTCCAGTCTGCGTAAGATCCTTAAAGAAGGCCGTGAGTATGGTGTTGGTGCGATCCTGTCAACGCAGGAGATTACTCACTTTAAGACCGGGGAAAATAATTATGCCTCATATATTTTAACGTGGGTAATCCATCGTGTTTCTGAGATTAGGAATGCGGATATCAAGGCGGTATTTAACGTCGATGATAAAGGTGAGCAGGAGTCTTTGATGGGGCAGATTCGGCAGCTTGAGAAGCATTTTAGCCTGTATGTGGATGGGGATAAGCGGGTTAAGAAAATGCGGGATCGTGCATTTTGGGAGTTAGTTAAATGACGATTATTGAAGCTATCGTAAATGTATTAAAGGAACATGGAAAACCTTTGTCACATAAGGATATCTATGATTGCATCATAAATAAAAAATATTATTCCTTTGGTGCAAAAGATCCTGTGGCAGTAGTTCGGGGGGAAATTAGAAAACATTGCTATGGCATTGATTTTCCAAGTGCATCACCACGAAAAATATTTATTGAGGTTAAATCTGTAGGGCAATCAAAGCCATTATACGACCTATGGCAGGGACAAGCATCAAATGCTAGCCCTCTTAAAATTGAAAAGGTAACAAAAGATCAACTACCAGAAGAAATAATTCATGGGAAGTATATTGAACATATTAAAACCATAAAAGAGCAATTGCTTGATGCTATTAATTCTTCGGACCCAGCTTTCTTTGAGAGACTTGTCGTTACACTTTTATTAAAAATGGGTTATGGGTGGCACGAGTCTGAGGCAGGCAAGGTTGTTGGTGGCGCTGGGGATGAGGGCATAGATGGCATTATTAATGAAGATAAATTAGGTTTGGAAAAAATATATATCCAAGCTAAAAGATATAATAGTAAAAAGGTACCACCTAGTGAAATTAGAGAGTTTATTGGCTCGATGAACCAAAAAGGAGCACACAAAGGAGTATTTTTTTCATCTTCATGTTTTACCGAACAGGCAATTAATAGCGCGGAAAAAGCACAAGGCATGAACATCACTCTTGTTGATGGTGAACAGTTATGTGAATATTTAGTCCAAAATGGCATGGGGGTTGCGAAGGTAAGTACATATGAAATTTATGAAATAGATAAAAATTTCTTTGACTTATAATGTTAATATAAAATGGGGTGGCCCCCATTTTATTAGATTTGTTTTTTTATCTCATCCTTAAAATCTCTTATCTTATTGAAGAAACAATTTTTTATCGTATCTAATTCGTTTTTTATTGTTCCAATTTTATCTGAAATCTCCTTGCATTTTTCAGTATTGGGGCTTTCATCGCTTGTTTCAAAATCTATTATAAGTTTTCTTAGTTCTACGGTTTTTTCCTTATAACTATCTACACATTTTTTAGGTTCTAAAGCGCCTATTGAATGTAAGAGGCTGGAAGCCATGTTTTGTTCTTTAAAAGCAGGGTAAACCTTTTCAGAGGACTGTTTTTCTTTATCACTAAAGCTTTCCTCTAATGGTTTATTGTCAGGATCGCTCAATGTTTTATACTTTCTGTGTTTGTTCGAGGCATATAACCCTACAGCATCGGAAAATAAGCAAAAACAATCGAAAGCTTTATATAATAGATCTACTTCTTTTTCATAAACTTTGCTACGCGCAGTTTGATTTGGTGTTTTAAAAAAAATATAAAAGGTTAAAAATATTATTGCCACGGTGCTAAGTAAACTCCCGATGGAGGTCACATAATCTACCCAATCTTTGCTGGTAACTATTTCTGTTAGTTCTTTAATCTGATCGAAAGTAATTTCCATTTTATATCCTTAATTGCCAGTGCATAACGCACTGGCTTAATAGTTATCATTACAATGAAATTAAAAAGTCTCTTAAATTTCGATGGTTTCTTACTGAAGCGATTCCATCCTCAACATGTGCTGCCCATGCTTTAATTATCAATTTTGGGTCTAGCTTAGGATAAAGCATCCTCAAAACTAACTCTGTAGCTTGGAGTGTATCACCCAACCACGTAATTTTATCCAGCGTCATCGCACCATCCAATTTCCTATTATCATTCTCTGGTGAATAACGAAACTCACTCTCCACCGAGCGGAAAAATGCCAGTCGAGCCGCGACATTGGGCGTAATCCCAGTATATCCTTTTAATCTCTTAAGCTGGTCTTCAGTTTGACGACTAAGCACCATTCGATTCGGGAGCATCAGACAGCCTCCTTGGTTAGTTCCCAGAAATAACCGGGTTTCAGTGCAGATGATTTTGTATGTGCATTAAATACGATCTCATAAGCATGAGAAATATCATCACGCAGCCGATCGACAAAATAACGCTCATCGACTTCAGTATCGGTAGAAAGAAGAACAACCTGATGACTGGCATAAGGGAAGTAATGGTTAATTAATTTATCCCTATGCTGAGAGTCCAGGCGACCTAGCGGCGTATCTATAATCACTGGTAAATCCCGACCAGAAGTTTTTGCAAGCGCTTCGAGAATAGCGATCGCATATATCTGTTTCTCACCAGCTGAAAGGAGCTTACGGTTAATGACAGTACCTTTTTCGTCAAAAAGTTCGACATCAAATGTCTCAGGATTGATATGTGAATAAAGTTGCAGGTCTTCTTTACGGGCCAGTTTACGGTAGGCCAATTCAAAGTTCGTTGACAGAGTTCTGACTCTGGCCTGCGTCAATACTTCACTATAGTGGTCGAGTAAATTGATCGTCTCTTGAGCATTCTTAAATGCGCTGCTAAAGCTATGTTGATTTCTGGTTGAGTCATGTGCTTTTTGTATCTGACGGACACAATCCAGCTGTTGTTGTTTAGTCAGTTTTGCCTCTTCGAGAAGAGCACGATATTTTTGTCGCTCAGCTTCCCGTTGGCGATCAAGTTCCCGCAGCTTCTCGAAAATATCGATCAACTGATCATCTTCCGGTGCTCGTGCAATATTTGCAGCTGCCTGCTCCAGCTGTTGTTCTATCTCTGCTAGTTGATTGCGATTAAGCTCAAAGCGTTTCCAGGCTTTCTTACTGTCTTGTTTGATAGATTGCTGTAATATACCTACTTCACGCTCAGAGATATCAAATAGTAAATCCCCTGTAGGTTTAGCAGACATATACTCTTTCAAATTGTCTTCAATCGCTTCAGTGGCAATTTTTTTTGTGCTGCTCTCGCTGCTGGAACGTAAGGAAATATCATTTTTAAGCTGAGATAAAAAAAGACTAAGCTCTTTCTCGAAGTTTTTCGCCTGCTTAATCTCTGTTTCTTCAGCAAGTTGGTTTAATAGGCGTGATAAAATGTTTGGGGCGAGAGCATAGGGTAAAGAACCATCACATTCATGTCGTAATTCCTTCTCCAAACGTTCTTTATCTTTTAACAGCGTCTCAACTTTCTGTTTTTCTTGTGTCTTCGTCCGCGCAAATGCGCCGCCTTGTGCATTTAACATGCCTTCAAATCGACTAATATCTTTGGAAAGAAAATCAGTTCGTATTTTCGCGAAGTCTGCTTTTTCTAGCGTTGCTTCTGTCTGATGAGACAGCATTTTGCTTTGATCCTCAAGCTCAGCCAGTTGCTGTTGTTGAGAGCCTTCTAACTGGCTCGATTGCTGACGCTTAACAAATATCACTAAGTCATTGCGCAGTTTATCGATTAGATCTAATCCCAGCAGACGACGTACAGCAGTTCTCAGAATATTTCCGGATTCATCTTCCGCCAACTCTGCAATTTTCTCACCATCAAAAAAGAAGAGATCAGCAATACCATGAGGGATTAACTCGTTTAGAAATCCCTGGCATTGGTCATAGTCCAGTTCACTACGAGGTTGCCCATTCTCTTGCAATGAAAGTTTATCTTTTTTGCCTTTGATCCAACTACGGGTAACAGTGAATTCTGACTCCTGACCGCCTTTGTTATAGCTAAATGTCAGTTCGATCATCGCGTCTTCTGGGCGCTGAGTAGTTTCAGCACCGTTATGAATCAACTCGCTCAGTTGCTCAATGTAGTCCTGTTGCTGTGTGGAAGAACCAAAAGCTAATCGACCATAAAGAGCCAATCTGATGGCAGATAAAATCGAGGTTTTCCCCGCACCATTCAAACCACCAAATAAAATAATTGGGCGAGAATGTGCCTCATGGGAACGATTTCTTGGCGCTAGGTCGATGGTATGGGAACCGCTGAATACCCGGAAATTATTCAGCACGAGTTGCTTAATTAACACTTTCTTTTTCCTCACCAGCAAGAACAGGAAATTCACCAGCATCAACAATTCGGCGTTGTAGTTCCTGAAGTTCCTTCTCTAGTTTAATAACTTCTTCCTGATGAACATCACGATCATTGCGAGTTTGCAACGCTACCTGTTGCTGTTTGATTTCTTCTAAGCTACCCCAATCCTGTTTAAGGATTGTGCCGAGTTTATCAAATATACCCTGACGGCGACTAAGACCTTCCATCGATACTTCAAGCTCGATCAGTTTCATAACCATTTCAGGTACGACATCAAATCCCTGGCCTATTTGCATAAGCAAGTCAGCATCACTGGCATCAAATCGCGACTGGTCATCTACCACCCAATCTAAATCCTTCTCGTACACTTCGCGATAAATACCAGGCAAAGTGTCATACCAATCGGGTTCATTAGGATCTTTTAACCATTCCTGACGAATTGCATGTAGTTCAGGTTGAGTAATTAACGTGATGGTATGACCCTGAGCATTCATATCTCTTTCAATTTCAAGTAGATCTTTCAACCATTGTTGACGGTATTTCATCCAGTAAGGACCAGGGACGTGCTTGCGTTCAGCGCTTATTTCCTCACCGTCTTTAGCGTATTGATAGCTAACCTTGCCGCTACGACGCTTGTAGTTTCGATAAGTGTCCTTATTTACAGGATCGGTGGTGAATGCCAGAAGATCCCGGTATTTCAGCAAAGGCGACATCCAGACTTCACCATTCTGGATCAGGCTTTCCATAGCCTTATCTTTTGTAACAACGGTACAGGTCCAGCAACCAAAGCGAGAGCTTCCGCAAGATGGAGTACTGTCATCGATAACGAGTGGGCATTCCCCTTGTGCGGAAGAGTCCATATACAGCGTCCACAACGGGCGGTTGTTACCCCCCCATGGATTTTCCCACTCATCGATATCATCTGGGGAATAACGGAATGCACCTCGAAGTAATTTCCAGACGTCTTCAGTGTCCCAAGTATCAATAGGGGTATATATAAAGGCATTAGCTAGTGTGGTGTGTCGTGCAAGACGAGACCCATCAATTTTATGTTTGGCTATGACCTGCGCACGGGATGCACTTTCGCTACTGCGTGATCCTAGTACCACGATGACTTCATCAAACTGGCTGACTTTATCTTTGATAAAATCACTGACCGGGTTGATTTTCATTCGCTCAGTACACCAGCGGAAACTACGAGTTGGAGCCGGATAACCTTTGCCCAGTAGATTAACCCAGAAGGTTTCGTGAGTTTTCGGCATAACTGAATGCTGAGTTATTGGTAGTCCCGCGCGTTTTGCACCAGCTTCAATTCGCAACATAGTTTTCTTGATCAAATCGACGACGACAGGGGTTTCTACCAGTGTGTCGGATGAAACAAGAAATACGTCTTTCTGCCGCATGGCGGGCGGTAGTCCTAACAATGCTAGGTATACCAAGGTAATGACAGCACTGGAATCTTTACCCCCGCTATAGCCAATTACCCACGGGCGCTTATCGGCACAGTAGATACGTTGCACTTCAGATACATACTCTGCCAGGGGTCTCCCTGCAAAGTTTTCTTGATTGATGAAGTCTTCATAATCGGCCAGATCGTGGGCCTGAATTAGTTTACTCATGAGGTAGCCATTTGAGCTTCAAGCTCTTGTTCTTCATTTGAAAGGGGGAGCGCTAATGCGATCTTTAGAGCATTACAGGTAAGCTGAATAGAAGCTGTAGTTTTGCTAAGTTTACCATGTTGCATGGCGCGTTTGGTTAGATCTGGGCTACTTTTTCGCCAGTCAAAATCTCTTAATGTCGCTATTTTTTTTTGCCATAAATCAGGGTGTTCAGAAAGCAAGCAATTTCCTAGCAACCCTAGAGCCTGTAGCCCTATACCGTGCGCATGGACATACTCTTGGCGAAGCTGTGCAGGAGATACCTCTTTTTTTGCAGCTAGTTGCCAGTCTGGCATTACGTGAAATATCGCTTGCCAATATTGAGCTGCAAGGTCAGAGCAATGCTCCACATCATTGGCTTTTGGATCTTTTCCTAGCAGAGAGCGCGTAGCTTGTTTGATGCTGCTGAGGGTGAATAGCTTATTGGAAAACTTGCTGATGCTGGATTTTTCCATTTCAGTCAACCCGATAAAAGGCTCAATGTTCATTGCCAGGTATCGTGATAAATTCGAACTAATATCTCTGTGATCATAGAGAGTCGCAAGAGATGGACTTGGCCTAATTGCGTATTTGTTTAAATCAGCAAACATTTGCTGGCTGCGTTTAAGTCCTTCATCTACAAAAAATAAAACGGGAATGTTGTCTTGTCCCAGCTCAGGCCGTTCTTCTAGAGCGTCCTCTATCGCTTTCCGACGATGTTGACCATCATTGATCAAAATTTGGGCTTCCATCGGCACTCGTAAAGTCCCTAGGTTATTGGACCCAGAATACTCATCAAATTGCACATCAACTGCAATGGAGGCAGTTAGAGCTGAGAAAACATAATCACTCGGATTTTCAAGTAAGTAGCGAACCATCTCTGGAATGCGAGCTTTATTAAGCGTTCTTTGCGCGCGCAATTCAGGCGGTACTTCATTCTCATCGAAACTGAAGATTTTGGGAATGATTCGCATCGGGCAAGTAGCGATGTAGAAGGGGCGACCTGCCTGGATCCCTCTCACCGCTGGAAAGGAGTAGCAATAATCAGTATCAAAGGCTGCCATAATAACGTTACCTAACTACCAAATGGTTTTTACGTAAAAATAAACGTTTTCTAGGGTGATGTCATCTGTTATTACGTAGTGATTTTGTTTTTAATGTTACTTCTATGCTTGTTTTTTGATATTATATGTTTGAAACACAGTAAGTTACCAGGCGCTTCGAATTCCCATTCTGTACTGCCTCCAAGCCCATCTAAGTTCGTGAGGTTTTGCTATCAATCTTCTGATTTCGCTTTATTAATTATTTTAAGGTCATTGTAAGGAGGATGTGTATATCGTTGAGTAAAGGCGATTATCCAGAAGGCCTGACCCTGACCCAAAATCCTGCTCCATTCAGAAACAGAGTTCCGGCATGATAAACACTCCCCTGAACGGAGGTGGTGCCGATGAAAAAGTCACGATTCACCGAAGAGCAGATTGTCTTTGCTCTGAAGCAGGCTGAGCTGGGTACGTCCGTGCCGGATGTCTGCCGCAAACTGGGTATCTCCGATGCCACGTTTTACACCTGGCGCAAGAAGTACGGCGGAATTTCCCCTTCTGAACTCAAACACATGCGGCAGCTGGAAGAGGAAAATCTGCGGCTGAAGAGGCTGGTTGCCGATCTGAGCCTCGACAAGGCGATGCTGCAGGATGTGCTGGCAAAAAAGAGCTGACGCTGGCACGCCTGCGGGAATGGGTCAGGGATTTACAGGCCCGATATGGTGCCAGCGAAAGACAAATCTGTTTTGCGCTGCGGCTCAGCCGCAGTTCGTTCAGATATCGTTCAGTTGCTGCCGATGACAGCGCACTGCGCCTGCGTATCCGTGAGCTCACTGGAACGCGAATTCACTGCGGATATCGCGGGGTACACGTGATGCTCAGGCGGGAAGGCTGGCGCGATAACCACAAACGGATCTACCGGCTTTACAGCGAACAGGGCCTGTCACTGCGTCTCAAACGTCCACGGCGCAATAAATCCGCGCAGCGCCAGCAGCCGCAGCCTCAGGGGCTGTATCCGAATCACGTCTGGGGCATGGATTTTGTCTCGGACGCGCTGTCTGACGGGCGACGACTGCGCCTGCTGACGGTTATCGACCTTACACCCGCGAATGCATGGGGATCTGCGTGGGACAGAATCTGCGTTCAACAGAAGTGGCAGAAATGCTGAACATCATAGCGCTCAGGCGTCCTTTACCGCAGTTGCTGAAAACCGATAATGGTTCTGAATTTACAGGAAAAATGCTGGACAGGTGGGTGTATGAAAGAGGGATAAGGATCGACTTCTCACGCCCGGGAACACCTACGGACAACGCTACGGTCGAGTCCTTCAACGGCAGGTTGCGGCAGGAATGCCTGAACGAAAACTGGTTCATGTCTCTGGAGGATGCACGGTGCAAAATCGAGGCCTGGCGCATACACCATAATCAGAGTCGTCCCCATTCTGCACTGGGCTGGATGACGCCCTCCGAATTTGCCGAAAAATCTGCCGGTTGCCAGAATATGCAGCCAGAATGAAGCCGGTTATTCCTGATTATGAATGGATCACATACGGGGAGCGGGTCATATGAAGACATTACTAACATCGCGGTGTATTAATCAATGGGGAGCAGGTCAAGGCTATTGACTGCCATTGGATTTTTTAATAGCCTACTCGACAGGTTATGCGCAGACCTGTCAGCCTGTAGACAAATCCGCCAACGCGCTTTTTACCCTTTCCGTTTTCAGAGCATGTCCTTTTAACTTTGCTCTGTGTTTGCAGGCCGCAGAGTATTTGTAAAAGGAATATGCAATGCTCCCACGTCTCAATTTTAACGATCACCGTTATGTTCCAGCACTAGATCAGCTTCGCAAACAAGCTCGTTTCCTTAGAGATCGCTGCAATATTCAATTGAATCATGCCTATGAAATGGTAGCGTATTTCTATCGATTTTCTAGCTGGGGAGATCTGCTAAACCACACCACTAGTAATATAGCTATCGAAAATCAGCGAATCGTTGCTCAGATGCGAGAGGTACTCCAGACAAACAGAAACAATCTGCCAGCGTCTGACCTACAACGATTATCCCAATTCGCGGCGCTGCAAGGAACCTTAACAGAGGCAATAGTGAATGACCGCATAAAGACACTAAACGATTTGGATATCGTTCAGATCTTTAATTGCCTGTATAACGAAGATTATTGGGGTGAGCCAGTTCCGGTTTCTTGGTATGAAGCCCTCGATGAAACAGACAGATGCCTAGTGTTGCTTGCCAAGCGGACAGCATTGGAGGGCCGCACCAAAACAGTAAATCCTCATATTAGCTTTCCATGGTTTGGGTTCAAAATGTATGGATATTTACATATTGATGAAAACACATTGAACTACAAGTGCAGAGAGTTGGACAGCTGTCTATGGCCCTCAGAAAAAAAACATAAAAAGGTATTCAATCGGCCTTGGTTTGCTGCCTATATTAGCGGTTTCATTCGTACGCAACTTCATTCTCTTAGTGTTTCCGGTTTTTCCGGAGAGTTGTCTATTGCGAGGATTAATAATGTTGATTTAGTCACTGGGCAAGTAGAATTACCATGCTTTGATGAGCATGACAATTTTCATAATAACTTAGATAAATACGAAATAATAAGTTTAGCAATAAATGAGGTGGTTGAAAAACTAGTCAGCATTGGAGGTGTCAAAAACATAAAAAAGCAAAACATAACGTTCAGTTTTGGTAATGGTGAGATGTATTGATGGACAGTTCATTTTGGAATCTGCTTACTGTATTGCCATCTTCAACAACTGCATTTATTTTACTTGCAGGTGTAATATGTACATTAGCCAAACAAGGCTGTTTTCCCTCACTCTCACAACGTCAATTTTTTTGCTTGATAATGACATTTTCTGTGATAACTGGTTTTAAAATCTTGCTTGGATAACTGTACTTGAATACTAGCAAACAGTTGGCTGTCTGTTCGGCAGATATAAAAAAAATACATAATGGTCCGCTATGAGCGAGGAGCAGAACTTCATTATGCCTTTAGACAATCCCCCAAGGGAGTTAAGATAAAAATATACAGCCACAAAGGGAGTGGACATGACATTTTTTGATGAATTCAAGCAGTTGCTCAAGGCAGATTTTGTTGACCACTACACTATCTAAAACTTGAAAACTAATGGTGTGCAGGGGATTCAGCTGCGCTCCCAGAGTGGGATACAGTTATCCTGATAACTTCAATTGCCTGGTATATTCCCGATGCATTCGCTACTCCCCACAGGTTATTCGCCATCAGCAAGCAATAAGATTCCATTTTTTAAAACAGACGTTTAGTTCGTAGACTGTACTTTAATCAGCCGTTATGATTGCATTTCATACGGAATTCATAAGGGAATATGAAGTGGATACAGTAGAGGAACTTAACGGAACATATTTCTATGCCGGGCGCTCTAATCTTACCGCCCCTGAACTGTTTTTTATGATTTTTTGTGAAAGCACGGCGGATTACTTCGGAATTGATGATGTGTTAGCCGTGGTGGCGCTTTACAGCGGTGTTAACAATCAGAAAACAAGAACTAAGCCTAAAGGGGCAAAAGAAGGTACTTCACGAGTTTCTCAAACAATGCGGAAGTTTTTTAAGAGTGCCAAATTTCCTTATGGGATAAAGCTGCCAACTTGGGTGGGTGGTTATACACCCTGGACAGCTAAACGACGAATGGTAGCGAAAATAAGTACCTTCGTAGGACGAACTATTCCACTTATAGCGAGGTGATTTTACTTGCCGATGTATCTCAAATCACCTACTGCTCAATACGCGATTATAATCGTATAGCGCGGGGTAACGATAAGCTATGGTAGATGACATTGAAAAACGTATTTTCGCGTTGGCAAGGCGTTACAACGGTGTCTATTTATTCAATAACGAAAAGAAGCAACGGTTGTTAACGCCAGAGACCGATTTTGACACTGACATGCAGTTAGATGTTAGTGAAGCCGAAGAGTTAATGGATGAATTTTTCAAAGAATTTCAGGTCGACCGAATGAATTTCAAGATTGAAACGTATTATCCTGATGAGTCTTTCTCATGGAATCCCCTCAAGAAATTCCCGCCTGTTCCCGTTCCAGATTTCACTATCGGCATGTTGATTGAGTCAGCAAAGGCCGGGAAATGGATGTACGACTAATTACAAGCAAGGAGCTTTAAAGATGGCTGTACCTGTACACTTATTTTTGACTGATGATGGCGGCGCGGTGATCCGTGGTTCTTCCGATGTAACGGACAGAGAAGGAAGTATTGAACTACGAAGTTTGCACCATAGTTTAATGATTCCAACAGACCCTATGACCGGGAAAGTTACTGGCACACGTCAGCATTCTCCTTTCCAGTTTACTAAAGAGTTGGATAGCGCCTCGCCGTATCTTTTCAAGGCTGCAGCAACGGGGCAGGCGCTTAAATCTGCAGAGTTCCGCTTTTACCACATCAACGATGCAGGGCAAGAGGTGGAGTATTACCGGATCACGCTGGAACACGTGAAAGTGATTTCTGTTAGCCCGGTGATGCATGACACGCGGGGTTGTACGGGTACTGGTCACATGGAAGAGGTCGCAATGAACTACGAGAAGATCATCCATCTGTACAAAGACGGTAATTTGTTAGCGCATGATGCCTGGAACGAACGCCCTACAGCTACAGCCTGAGGTAGGGGGCTTGCGAGCCCCCTCATTATTGGCTTTGGCAGCATTCGCCATAGACGACTTAGGTTCAATTATAAGTTGTGCCGCTTCGAGCCTGCATTCAGAGCTGTAATTCTTTCGGAAACGTCAGGCTTAAAGGTCATCTTTTTATACTGATGCGATATTATCACTTATGAGCAGTTAGCCCGATTAACTGTGTCGCTACGATATAAATAGCACGTCTACACATAGCCAACAGTTAAGAACGAATTATCTCTGCACCCACACACCTTTAATCGGTCTTGAAAAGTAAGCAAGTACAGCCACCATACAAATCTCAATCGATACCGACCAATAGATATGCCCCAGAATCTCACTGAATAGTTCAGCGGAGTTCAGGTTCCACAGCCAACCTACTGCGCCATCAGCGTAGACGGGATTTCTGAATCCCAGCAAAGGGATCAGGAATCCGTGCATAACGACAGTGATGATTAAGCCATAGAGCGCGCCCCAGAAAAGCCTGATTTTAGGGCAGTAAGCAGACCACGCGACATAGACAAAAGCGAAGATAAAGCTGAAAAGCCAGTGATATAAAGTAACAGCACCAGGAATGCTGACTCCTTGATAGACGTAATCAAGTGAGTGGGAATTGATACCTAACCATCCCAGCCATGCATCTATATGTGCCGCAGGAGGTGAAATCTCGCCCGGTACGCGTGGCGGCATGTTGACTTCAGATCCCCATTTGACCAGTGAACTGATAAAACCACCAACCAAAGTCGTCCATACTATGATCTGAAGATTGATCTTATTTTTCCACATAATTCCATCCG
>Ga0308172_1001105_pt1 | contig 22030 bp, 14 predicted proteins | sample PhyGR2_FD_202134 | JGI IMG/M metagenome (GOLD analysis project Ga0308172, IMG submission 202134) | Phyllosphere microbial communities from UC Gill Tract Community Farm, Albany, California, United States - DLSLSG.R2 | ecosystem: Host-associated > Plants > Phyllosphere > Unclassified | place: USA... | reverse complement strand
TGCCATCCTTGTCCGGGGGATCGCCCATGTCAGCGCGGGGCATGCCGCGCACAATGTCGAAGCTGGGCACAAAACTGTCGTCACGATCGCGCGGCTGCGCCTCAACCTTTACAGCGCCGCGATCAATGGTCACGCCAACAGCACCCATCAAGGCACGCTTCATTCCGGCAAAGCCATGCAGCTCCAGTGACATCTGGAACACGATCGCACCCAGGTCGATGTCGCCGTAGCGCTGCATCCACCCCGTGCGCGAAGGAATCGACCACGTATGCACGGCCTTTGCTTCAAACAGCGCCAGTTTGTAATGCGCGCTTGCTTCGACCTTGGCGCTGGCCTTGCGGCGCAGGGGATCCCACTCCGCTTGGGCACTGGCCCCGGCGCCTGCCACAAACCGCAACCACTGCGCAGAGGTCTCCAGCGAATAGGTCTCCGACTCGCGCACAAAGTCGGAGAACTGATTCCCACCCAGCTCGATCAGATCGAACTGGATGTTCGGCGCCTTGACGTTCCGGCCGATCTGGCCCTTGATCGTCATCAGCGACGCCATGAACTTGCGTGAATCGAAGTTCTGGAAGGCCGAACCCTTCTGCCGTGCAGCACTACCCACGGACATCCTGCTGTCACCCGCCCGGGTCGTCACGCCCACATCCACGTGGGTGGGCACGCCCATCAGCCGGCGGCCGTAGCTCTCAAAGGTGTCACCTCGACCAGGTCGGTTTTCCGGGCAAAGTTCCCGTTGAGCATCGCCGCTGCACGATCCTCGGCCATGCCCAGGGCTTTCTCAGCCTGGGCCAGCATGGCACCTACGCGTTTCGATGCACTGCATGGCGCATCCCCCCGCAATCAGCGCCTCCCGCTTACGCCCCTCACACGTCATGAGTGTCGCACCCATACCTGTGGTTGCTAGGCTGATTCAGTCCCTCCAGAACTGATCGGTGCTTTCAATGCGACCACTTCGATCTGCGCTTCTGAAATCCCTTGTGCCAACAGCGTTTCTACTTACCGCGTGCCAAGGCCCCGCGCCGAAAAAGCCCCAGACGTTCTCTCCTGAACTCTCCGCACGCATCCAAGCGCTGTCGCAAAAGACCCAAAAAGACCTCGTGGAGGTGGAAGGCGGCACCTTCATCATGGGCGACTTCGGCCCCATCGACCCGCGCGCAAAGATGCCATACAGCAGTGACCGCAACGATGACGTGCTGCGCGAGGTAACGCTGAGCAGCTACGCAATTGGTGCCAAGAAGATCACCTACGCCGACTTCGACGTCTACACCGACGCCACGGGGCAGCCACGAACGGCGCAGTACCCGATGGATCTGGAGTACAGGAACCTGCCAGACGACCTACCAGCCGGCGTGAGCTGGGAGGCCGCGCAACAGTACTGCGGCTGGGTCGGAAAGCTGATCGGCAGGAAGATGGAGCTGCCGACAGAAGCGCAGTGGGAGTATGCGGCGCGTAACCGGGGCAAGTTCGTCATCTGGCCCACCGATGATGGCAGCGTAGACGACGGAAGGAATGTGGGGGACTACACAACCGTCACACGCTACGCGTCGCAGCATGGCTACATGTCTGGACCGACTCCAATCGGTCAGTATCCACCCACGCCGCTGGGCCTGTACGACATGATCGATCATGGATATGAGTGGACTTATGATTGGTATCAGGAAACACACGATGGTTTGGGCGCACGAGATCCTCGCGGACCGGCGCATGGTAAAGAGAAGGTACTGCGTAGCCACGGCAATCGAGGCGGAGATTCGCTTTTCATCGTGTCGATGACGTTTACGCGATTCAAGCGCAATCCGGATCCGGGGCCGAACCCACTTCTAGACGATGAGGACAAGCACCTTTTCAACCCCAACAGCTCGACCAGATTTCGCTGCGCAGCTGCTGCGCACCGCGGCTCAAAGAGCAGCTGACGCAGCCTAGGAACGGCTTTTCCGGCGTTCGGCCAGTAGCGCCTGCAAACTACGATGCGTTTGCAGGCGAGCTTCTGCGACCAAGTATTGCAACAGGCCGTTGCTCCCGATCACGCGAGCGAAGGTAGTCGCTATCGAGGGATGCGAACGTAGGCGCGTCTCGGCCATCAAGCGCCAAAAGTGCATCGATGTCCATCTGATGCAATTGCGTCACCTCATATCCCTTTGGAAAACTACCCAGCAGCCGACTGCGGTGGGCAACGAACTGCTCGACATATCTACTCCCAAGGCGATGTGAAGGTGCATCTCCCTCCGCATTGATTGGATCAATGACCTTGCCCTTGAGGTCACCGGATAATGAGGCCCCGTAATCCAGAAACTTTATTACGTCACCCTCTAGCTTGCCCGCTGGTGCATCGCTAAGCTCACCGTCTGCAGTCATGTGCTGAAACATCGCTTGCCATTCATTGACAAGGCTAACGCCCTTGATCACACGGATCACAGCCCTCTTGTGATCAGGAAGGTAGTGCAGCTGAGGATCAAGCACCCCGTCGACATCGGCTGGGTTATGCATGTGCGTCATCCAGTTGTGGCGGGTGATCGCGTAGAGAAGCATCCCTCGAGTCATTGGCGTGGCGTGGAGAAGCCACGCCCCACTAACGTTGGATGGGCTCTCTGCGACTGAGTTTATGAGCCGCACCAGCCTGAATCTACTCTCTGCCATGTCATTCTTTCGAATTATCGACCTCACCCTCTCCTGGGCATCTCCAATTTCACCAACTAGGTAATCAGAGATGACGCCTTCCCGTGAAAAAACTAAGAAAGTTAACTGAGAGAGATATGTTAGAGCATCCCTCGAAACGAACAACAACTTCCTAAACCCAGCATGCGCCAACTGGTAATACACCCACTTGGCGAACTCCAGCATCCCTTCCACGCCCACTACGAAATCCAGCGACCCTCTGCAGCCAATGCCCACGCACAACCGCGCACTGACCTTGATCCTGAACCTCCCGTCCGCGTAATACACATACAGCTGCGCCTTGACGCCTGCCCCTGCAGAACCGGCCAGACCCTGGCTCAACTTCGCAAGCGTTACCGGCTTTCCCTGCTGCGGCGGCAGCCACTGCAGCTCCCCCGCAGGCGTCAGACCCGCTTCAACACCCACGAACGCCTCGGCGTTCACTTGCATGCCATTCAGGCTCTTTGGCGGCTTCTCGCCCACCGCCGCCATCACAAAGCGCCCCGACGGCTTGCCATCCTTGTCCGGGGGATCGCCCATGTCAGCGCGGGGCATGCCGCGCACAATGTCGAAGCTGGGCACAAAACTGTCGTCACGATCGCGCGGCTGCGCCTCAACCTTCACAGCGCCGCGATCAATGGTCACGCCAACAGCACCCATCAAGGCACGCTTCATTCCGGCAAAGCCATGCAGCTCCAGTGACATCTGGAACACGATCGCACCCAGGTCGATATCGCCGTAGCGCTGCATCCACCCCGTGCGCGAAGGAATCGACCACGTATGCACGGCCTTTGCTTCAAACAGCGCCAGTTTGTAATGCGCGCTCGCTTCGACCTTGGCGCTGGCCTTGCGGTGCAGGGGATCCCACTCCGCTTGGGCACTGGCCCCGGCGCCTGCCACAAACCGCAACCACTGCGCAGAGGTCTCCAGCGAATAGGTCTCCGACTCGCGCACAAGGTCGGAGAACTGATTCCCACCCAGCTCGATCAGATCGAACTGGATGTTCGGCGCCTTGACGTTCCGGCCGATCTGGCCCTTGATCGTCATCAGCGACTCCTTGAACTTGCGTGAATCGAAGTTCTCGAAGGCCGAGCCTTTCTGGCGGGCGGCGCTGCCCACGGACATTGTGCTGTCACCCGCCCGCGTCGTCACGCCCACATCCACGTGGGTGGGCACGCCCATCAGCCGGCGGCCTTTGAATTCATCGTATTTGAACCGCGGCAGGTAGTTCCGGCGAAGGCCTACCTCCTGCTGTGGCTCGCCATCATCCTTGCGGCTGTAGCTTTCAAACGTGATCACCTCAACAAGATCGGTCTTCCGGGCAAAGTTCCCGTTGAGCATCGCCGCTGCACGGTCCTCGGCCATACCCAGGTTCTTCTCGGCTTGGGCAATCGCTTCGAGGCTGCGCCCAGCAAGGGCCTCCTCCAGCTGCCAGCGGGCGCGCGGCACGGCGGAGAGGCTGCCTTCGATGGATCGCGCGACCTCGCGGAACTCCTCCCAGACCTCGGGTGTCAGCAGCAGAAGTTCTTCGTCAGCCGCATTCAGCAGCGCCGGCGCGCTGATCTTCCCGGCCAGCTCCAGCGTGGCACCTTCGCCGGGCCCGCTCACAACGGCATGCATCTTCACCGGCACCACCGGCACCAGGCGGGGCTGCCCGACGACCCGTGGCTCCGACAGGCCGCTGCGCAGCTCGCTCCGGCTGCCCGGCAGCGTGAACACCAGCCGCAGATCTGATTCGCAGAAGATGCGCGGCGTCATCCCCTGCAGGTCCGTTACGCCACGCACCACCTGACCGTGCACGTCGCGGGCGATGACCTCTACACCCTTGCTGTCGCGGCGGTAACCCACGAACGCGGCACCTGGCACCGGTGTTGGCGGACCCTGCCGCTGCAGCTGCAGCTGGTGGAACGGCCGTAGCCGCAGCCGCCGCACCTGCAGCGCAGGCCGCATCGTCGCGTCGGCCCGTGGATCCTCGCTCCACGGCCCCAGCTGCGCGGGCTCACGGCAGTCCGGGTGCAGCAGCGGATCGGTCCACTCGCCGCTGGCATCATCGCGCACCTGCAGGTGGTACCGATGTTCACTCGGCGGCAGGAGCACGCCCTGCCCGGGACCCGCAGCGGCATCCTGCACGTTTCGCCGCGGCCAGGGGAGCTTCAGGCCGGCTGGCCCGGCGCCGGGGTGCGGCCAGCCTTTGCGCCAGTCAGGGAGGACCGGTGGCGCCGGGGTGGATGCGCGCTCCGGCAGTGTTACCCGATCCGTATCGCCGTGGCTGTCGGTCCTGCCGGACGCCACGATAGTGAAGCCATGCAGCACATCGCGGATGCGATAGGTGACGCCCGCACAGGGCACGACGTTGCCCTGCCCGTCATGGCGAAACAGCGTGAACTTTCCTGTGCTCATGTTCCAGATTCCTTTCTTTCAACGTGATCAGCTTTCGCCTGCGTCGCGCAGGTAGCCTTCGTGCCGTTTGTCATCCACGAACAGGCCCACCTTCTCCGGTCCGTCGGTGACAACTTCCTGGGTAAACCCGGTGCCATCGGTCGTTCCGCTCAACCAGCGGCCATCCGGCAGCTGCATCGCGTAGGCCGCCCCAGCCAGCGGGGCGCCTGCGTGATCGCGCACAAGGAAGCGGGCGCGGCAGGGTGCAATACCCAGCGTGCGTAGCGGATAAGCAAGGGACGCCGGGCCGACGAAGCTGTGCTGGCCCGCATGCACGGTGAGGTTTCCCGGGCAGCTGAACTGCAGGTTGCCGCCTTCCAAGCGCAGGCTTCCGCCGCCTTCTACCTGTACGACCAGTGCACCTCCAGCGGCCAGTTCTACCGCCGCATGCGCGCTGGACAGGCGCTGTGACTGCCGAGACTGAAGCTTCACCGCGTCGCCCTGCGCCTGGATCTCGACAGGCTGCTCACCGGCGGCGATGGTCAGGCCGGACGCACGCCCCGATGTCGAAGTGGCGGCCGACGCCAGGACGCCGACCGACTGTGCCGCGTGCAGGCGCACATGGCCCATGACTACCGCGTGTGCAGCACCACCGGCACCCAGGACCAGGCTCTGCCCTGCCTGCCAGAACAGCCCCTGCCCCGAAACCACCGCCTGCAGCGGCGCAACCATGCCCAGCAGCGGTGCCGTGCTGTGGGGGACGCCACCAGCTGTGTCGCCGGCGGCCGCGCACGCACGGGCGAAGCCATCGGCCGCAACCACGCCCGCTGCCGCTTGCCGCAGCGGTGCCAACGCAGGCGAGGCATGCAACCCTCCGGTGCCGTGCAGCACAGCGCCCTGCCCAGACGCAGCGGCCATCGCCCCACACTGGGCCAGCAGCGCGCCTGCCTGCGCTGCCGTACCCGCCGGTTGGCCAGGCCCTGACGGATGGGCACCGAGCCACAGCCCACGCTCGCTGCGCACCACGCCCGCTGCATCGCTGCGCAGCTCGAAGCCCTGCCCACGCAGGCTGCCGCGATGATTGCCGCGCTGGTGGATGACGTGGCCGAGGTTCAACTGGGTGGCCGCCTGTGTCGTCGCCAATTGCAGGCGGAGCTGGTTGTCCGTGTCGTCGAACTGCAGGGTGGAGCCACCCTCACCGCCCCATTCGCGGGAGCTGAAACCCCAGAGCGCCCCGGGATGGCGATGCGCCTGCGGGCCATCACCCGCTGCGTGCCAGGCCGGTGCGTTGCCACCGGCAAGGTTGCCGGTGCCGCCGACGCGCGTATCGCTCGCCTGCGCATGCAGCGATGGATCGTTCTCGCCGCGCCCGTTGTACAGGGCGCCCAGTACGATCGGGCGCTGTACATCCCCCTCGAGGAAGCCCACCAGCACCTCCTGGCCCACGCGCGGCAGGAACTGGCTGCCCACGCCCGGGCCTGCAAACCGCTGTGCAACGCGCAACCATGCGCTGTGCGCAGGCTTGCCCGCTGCATCCATCAGCGGAAAGCGCACGCGGATCCGCCCGAGTGCGTCGGCGTACACGCGATCGCCTTCGGCTGCTCCGCCACCCTCATCGGCACCGATCACGATGGCCGTCTGCCGACCCACCACCCGGGCTTCGCTCGCCGGGTCTGGGGTGGATGGCCGCCAGGGACGCTGGCGGTCAACGGCATGGAAGGCGGCGGCATAGCCGAGCTGCTGGGCATGGCGCTGCAGTTCGGCAGGCAGGAACCCGTCACTTTGCAGCGCATCCACCCAACGATGCGGGAGCAGCCGATCTGGCAAGGTATTGGCGCCGGCATGCTCCAGCGAAGTGATCAGAAGTTCGGGCGTGTGTTGCGGCGACCATTGGCTGATGGCCGACCACCTGCCTGCGGCCAGCCCTCGTACTGTCGCAATGCCCTGCCACCCATGCCGATCCGCCTCGTGGCGCTCAACCGAAAGCACGGCGCGCCGCTCGCCTTCTGCGCGCGATTCGAAGCCCAGCGAGCCGCACGCCAGATACTCCTCGACAGACGAACTGCCACCGCCATCCACCGGCAACTGCACAGCCAGCGTACGATCCTGCCGATAGTCATCGCAGACCATGCTCAACCGGTGGGGGCCCAGCCGCACGCGCCGGGCCAGGTGCAGCACGCTGTCCTCCTGCTCCGCCGCGTCGCCGCGGTGGAAGCGAAGGGCACCGCCACGTGCCGAAGCCGCGTGCTGTGGCAAGGCCACGCTATCGAAGAACAGTTCGATTCGATGCAGTGCGGGCGCCTCCGCATCTGCCTCGACACGCCAGCCAATGCCCTCTTCGGCCAGCAGGCCGGCGACAAAATCCATATCGGACTGGCGATACTGCACGCAGTAGTGGCGCGGCGGCAGCGCGTCCAGGCAGGCCCGCGCATCGTCGCTCCAGCGCCAGCAGGCGAGCGCTGGATGGCCGGCGAACACGGCATCCACGATCTGGCGGACGGTTGCATCACGGAAGACACGACTGTTCCGTTGCTGCGCCAGCCACCACGTCCATGCCGCCAGGCGAATGCGGTAGCGGGTAAGGCCGCGATCGCAGTCCAGCCGGCACACCTCGCGTACCAGGCCGGCCCGCCGGATGTCGCGCCCCTGCGCATCGCGGGTGGACAGCGTCGCAGGCCGGCCCGGCCACGTTTCGCAGGCCGGGTCCGTGTGCGAAGCGAGTACGTCGACGTGGTAATCCAGTCCTTCGGACAACGCTTCGCGTCCGCGCCAGCGTTCGACCAGCAAAAGCCCTGCGCCGGGCAGTTCAAACCGGTGCAGCAGCGCTGCATCCTCATGCGCTTGCAACGTGTGCATATGGCTTACGCCCTGTGCACCACCCTGGCGCACTTCTGTGCGCAGGAACCTAGCAAGGGGTTGGCCGAGGAAAAATCAGACGATTACGAAAATGCCCACGGACGGCTGAAGAACATCACTGCATCACGGATTCGCCAGCGAGTTGTATGGCCGAGACGTAGCTGGCTGCCAACAGTAGGTGCTGATTGCGACACGCAAGATGGTGCCTGGGCAGCGCGCACCGCATTGGTAGAGCCGAGCCCAAGCTCGGCTGCTTCTGGCGTAATGCCTGAGCCGAGCATCGGCTCGGCTCTACAGGTTCCGTCGCCGGGCGTGGCCCGGCGCTACCGTCGTTACTTCGTTGACACAGCACGCACTGCACACGAAGTTCGTAGATCCCGGTAGACGCCAACCTTGGTTGGCGCCGTTTTTCCCCGTGTGCCAACCAAGGTTGGCACCTACCAGAGCAGCGTTATGCGCGCCGCATCAACGACTCATCGAATACGGTGCCTGCGCACCCTGTCCCGGCCATGCCCTGTTCGGCTCGGCCTGCATGGTGAAGGTCAGCTCGCCACCGGCCAGGATCTCGTCATGGCGCAGGAAGGTGCGCTGCAGCGGCTTGCCGTTGAGGCTGACGCTGCCCACGTAGGTGTGCTTGTCGTCCAGGCCGTTGGCCACGATGGTGAAGGTCTTGCCGTTCGGCAGGCGCATCGCGGTCTTCGGCAGGAACGGGCGGCCCAGGATGTACTCGCCCGAACCCGGTGCCACCGGGTAGAAGCCCAGCGCGGTGAACACGTACCACGCCGACATCTGGCCAACGTCATCGTTGCCGGCCAGGCCATCGGGGCGATCGGCGTACTGCGTGTCCATGATCTGCTTCAGGCGTGCCTGGCTGCGCCAGGGCTGGCCGGCATACGAGTACAGGTAGGCCACGTGGTGGCTGGGTTCGTTGCCGTGCGCATACCAGCCGATCAGGCCGGTGATGTCTTCCATGTGCTCGAAGATGGACGGATCCACCTTGGCGTTGAACACCTCGTCCAGCCGCGCCAGCAGCTTGTCGCTGCCACCATGCGCTGCCGCCAGGCCGGCCACGTCCTGCGGCACGTACCAGGAATACTGCCAGGCGTTGCCTTCGGTGTAGTCGGTGCCGTAACCGCTGGCGCTGGGGTCGAACGGCGTGCGGAAGCTGCCGTCACGCTTGCGCGCGCGCATGAAGCCGGTGTCCTTGTCAAACGCATTGCGCCAGTTGCCGGCGCGCTTGTCGAAAGTGCTGGCCACGTCGGCCTTGCCCATCGCCTGCGCCATGCGCGCGATGGTCCAGTCGTCGAAGGCGTACTCCAGGGTCTTGCTGGCAGCCTCGCCTTCCTCATCGATGGGTACGTAACCCAGCTCGCGGTACTGCGCGATGCCATCGTAAGGGCCGTAGTTCGCCGTCTCGACCATCGCCTTCAGCGCCTTGTCGGCATCGAAGCCACGGATGCCCTTGACGTAGGCATCGGCGATCACCGGCACCGCGTGGTAGCCGATCATGCACCAGTCTTCCAGGCCGTGGAACGACCACACCGGCAGCATGCCGTACGGGCTGTGGTCGTGGTGGGCCAGCATCGAGTTGATGAAATCGCTGTTGCGCTTTTCCGGCTGCACCAGGGTGAGCAGGGGATGCAGGGCGCGATAGGTATCCCACAGCGAGAACGTCGAGTAGTTGGTGTAGCCCTCGGCCTTGTGCACCGCATTGTCGGCGCCACGGTACTGGCCATCGGCATCCATGAACAGCGTCGGGCCCAGCAGGGTGTGGTACAGCGCGGTGTAGGCGCTGCGCCGTGCATGCTCGGGCGCGTCGATGTCCAGCACCGACAGCGCCTGGGTCCACTCCTGCTTCGCCTGTGCGCGCACGCGGTCGAAATTGAAGTCGGCCACCTCCGCATCAAGGTTGGCGATCGCACCGGCCTCGCTGACCGGCGAGATCGCGACCTTGACGATCAGCGGCGCATCCAGCTTGCCGAAGTCGAACGTGCCGACCAGCTGGCGGCCCTCGATCTGCGCCCGCTGCGCCGGGTCCTTCTCGCCCGGGGGCGCGAAGCCCTTGTAGACGATGTCCTTCTCGGTGCTGTGCAGCTCGTGGCTGGCCAGCGGCCGCGAGAAGCGCATGGCGAAGTACAGCTGGCGGCCCGCGGCCCAGCCCCGCGTTTCGCGGAAGCCGGTCACGGTGCCATCGTCACGCACGCGCACCCGCGACCACAGGATCTTGCCCGGGTAGTCGTACATGCTGGTGCGCATGTCAAGCAGCATCTTCGCGTCGGTACCCTTGGGGAAGGTATAGCGATGCACACCCACGCGGGCGCTGGTGGTCAGCTCGGCACGTACCTTGTAGTCGTCCAGGGTCACGGCGTAGTAGCCGGGCTCGGCCTTCTCGTCGTCATGGCGGAAGCGCGAGGCATAGCCACTGCGCGGCTTTTCCGGGTCACCGCGCTCCAGGCCCGGTTCGCCGGTGAACGGCATCACCAGGATGTCGCCCAGGTCGGAATGGCCGGTGCCGGAGAAATGCGTATGCGAGAAGCCGACGATGCTGCTGTCGTCGTAGCGGTACCCCGCTGCCCAGCCATAGGCCTTCTCGCGCGGCTGGATGCGCGTGTCCGGGCTGAGCTGGACCATGCCGAAGGGCACGGTGGCACCCGGGTAGGTATGCCCTTCCCCGCCGGTGCCGATGAAGGGGTCGACCGAGGCATAGGCCTTGTCGGCGGCGGACTTCGGCGTGGCGGCCGTGCCCACGCCGGAGGCGAGCATGGCGGTGGCGGCGACGGCGATCAGGAGGCGACGGTCCAGCAGGGGCATCGGCATTTGGATCGATTCAGGTGGTTACCGGATCGTAGCACCGGGCCAAGGCCTGCACATGCTGCGTTGCAACTGAACAGATGGAGACGCGACGAAAAGTGTCGCTTTCATATGCAACTTTTTGTATTCCCCACCTCTGCCCCGGCGGACAGACTGGATCAGTAGCGGTGCCCGGCACCACTACGACGAGACCCGGCTGCAGATGTGCTGGCGCGCTTGCGACGTTTTTGGCGTTGTTTCGTGGCCCCGATGTGGATGCCGGCGGCCTGCCGTCCTGCTGGGGCTGAGCGCCCGCAGGTAAGCAGAGTGCTTTCCGTTGGGTGCATTGCGCCATGTCGTGACGCATTCGGACCACTTGCAGGGCTGTGCGTTAAAGCGCTCTTGGCAGCGCCGCAGATGAGGCAACGCGATGATGAAAAAGAAACTGGATCCGCTGGGATGGCGGAGTGCAGGATGGCGGCGCAGTGGCGTAACCGCTGCCGGGCGTGGAACCCCGAAATGAAACAAGAGGACTGCTTGCCGTGACTACGGCGGGCGGTGCGCGGCGGCCGCATGGCCCACCGGCTCTTTCCTCTTGTTTCAGCCGAAGTTCCAACCGCGTATCGCCCGCCACCTACGGGTGGCCCACTCTTGCAGGAGCCATCACATGTCACCTGAAGCACCCACCATCACCAACGAAGTGGAATCGCTGTTCTTCCGGCTGGAACACGCCCTGTATACCGCCGAAGGCATGGCGACGATGATCAACGAGAACGAACCGCCGGACCCGGCGGCGCATGGCCGCCCGGGCTACAACGTGCACAAGGTCAGCTCGGCCATCATTGCCGTCAGCCAGCGCGGCCGCCGGTTGCTGGGTGAACTGCGTGCACACCACGGCCCCATTACGTTGCATTGAGGCCGGGGTGGCGCCTTCTGTAGAGCCTAGCCCATGCTCGGCTGAGAGCGCAGTCGAGCATGGCTACAAAAGCAGTCGAGCATGGCTCGACTCTACAACAGCAGTCGAGCATGGCTCGACTCTACAACAGCAGTCGAGCAAGCTCGACGCTACCGCAGGCCGCCGCTGACGCGCTCCAGCGCCTGCCGGTAGCGCCGGCTGCCGAACAGGCCCCGCTGCAGGGTCGTGCGCAGCGCCTGCACGTCCTCATCGTCCGGCTGCTGCGCGCAGGCGCGCTCGGCCCAAAACACCGCCCGGTCGAATTCGTGCTCGCTGCGTGCGGCGTAGTACTGCGCCAGCATCCAGGCGGCCTGGGTCCACGCCTGGCCACCCCAGAATTCGAGGGTCTCCAGCAGGCGTGGCAAGCGACCATCAGCAGGCACCTGCGTGCGCAGGTAATAACCGGCGCCGGCCACGCAGCTGCGTACCCGGCGCTGCAGGCGCTCGCCCCATTCTTCTTCGGTCGCCGCCAGTTCCAGGCAGCGCAGCTCGCAGGCGTTGGACAGGTGCACCAGTTCGTCCACACCCATGCCCGCAATGCCGCCCTCCTCCAGCCCGTGGTCGTAGACCAGGCTGAGGTTGTAAAGCGCGCGGCCACTGTCCTGCTCCGCTGCGCGGCGGTACCACTGGATGGCCAGCACCGGATCGTAGGCCGGCACATGCTCGAAGTAGTGGTAGCCCAGCGCGGCCTGCATTTCCGGGAAGCCCAGCTCGGCGCCCAGCTGCGCCATATGCAGCAGCGCGGTGTGCTGCAGCGTTTCGTCGAAGGCGTAATAGACGTCGTTGAATGGGCAGTCCGCGCCCGGTGCGGGCACCGCCATCAGCGCCGCCGCGTGGCGATAGGCCGCCTCGGCCTGTGCTGCATCCGGCGTCACGCCGCACCAGCCGGTGTCGCGCAGTGCGCCCTGCATCACCGCCGCCCAGGCAGAATTACGCCACTGCCGCGCAACGACCGGCGCCAGCCACTCGCCCATGCCGGTGGCGGCGGCCGCGTGCAGCATGCGCATCAACTGGGGGTCATCAAACCCGCGCGGCACGCTGGGGTCGGCCGCCTGCGCATAATGCGCCGCGGCCATGTCGGCGTTGTCCACCCGCGATGCAAGCTCGGCCAGCTGCAGGTGGATGCCCGTGCGCTCCAGCGCCGACTGCGGCTGTGCCAGCAGTTCCATACCGCGCGCGAACGCCTGCTGGACCGCGCCGCGGTTGCCGGTATCGATGCTGTCCACGTCGATGGCGTCCAGCCAGGCGACCATCCGCAGCTGGTTGCGCTGCGATGCGTCGAGGCCTTCGGCCAGGGGGCCATCGGCCAGCGCAAGGATCTCGTCATGGCTGCCACCCCAACGTGGCGTGCGCAGCCGCGCGTAGGTGTCCAGCAACGGCAGGCCATGGCCGGCGGCCTGCAGGCCCATCTGCAGCCAGGCCAGCGCCGGCTCCGGCGAACTGCCGACCCCCTCGATCGGGTCGCCGTCCTCGTCCAGCTCCGGCGGCAGCGGAATGGCGGTCGCCCAGGAAGCGGGCAACGCTGCTGGCAGCGCCGGCAGGCGGGGTGCCTCGGCCATCCACGCACCCAGCAGTGCCTGCATGTCGCGCCAGGGGCCGGCGCCATCGGCGGGATGGAAGCCATCATGCATCCAGTCGCTCATCCACACGGGAACGCCGAAGGCCGCCACGCTGCGCATCAGCTGGTGCAGCAGCGGCCAGCACAGTGGTCCACGATCGGCCAGGGCGATGGCATGCACGAACAGCGCGGTCTGCGCGGCGTGCACGCTCGACCAGGCGCCCTCGCCCACTGACGCTGTCCAGCCCGAGCCACGCGCATCGACGGCAATGCGGTCCCAGACCAGCGCTGCCAGCAGCCGCGGCGCGTCGGCCTGCGGCGAGGCCTGCTGCCAGGCAGCCAATGCCTGCCACAACGTGTTGATCGGCAGCGCCTGCGGAGGGGCAAGCAGGGCGAGCGCGCGCGCACCGCCATCGGCGTCCTGCGGCGCGAGAAGTTCAGGCAAGGCGGACTCGATGGCCTCGAAGCGATGGGCGAGCAGGTCATCCCAGATCGCGGGTGCGGCAAGACGCCGCGGGGATTCAACGGAAAGCGGAGAGGTCATCAGGATTCAAGCAGAGCGACAGCACGCGCGGAGTATAGCGCTGCGGCGGGGTCGTGCTTCGGCTTTGCTTTGGTAGTGGTCAAGCTTGCTTGACCGCCTTTTGCCGTTCCGTCGAGCAAGCTCGACGCCTACCAGAGCGAGAGGCGGACGCAACCGCAGTCGAGCACGCCCGACGCTACGTCGGCAGCGCCGCCACCAGCGTGGACAGATCCGCGCTGTCCACCGGCCGCACTACGCGGGCCACTTCCTGGCCGTCGCGCAGCAGCACGACAGTGGGCCACAGCTTCACCTGGAATGAGCGGCCCAACGGCTTGCCCTTGCCATCTTCAATTTTCCAGTGCGGCAGGTCATGCGCGTCCACGAAGGCCTGCAGCGCCGGCTGCGCGGCCTGGCAGTGGCCGCACCAGGGCGCGCCGAACTCGATCAGCAGCCAACCCGCCTGCGCATCGACATCGCTGCGGGCCGGCTCGACGGCCTGGTGGTCGCGCATGAACGGCATGCGGTTACGCCGCCAGTGCGCGCTGGATGTCTTCCAGCGGCGCGTTGGTGAAGTTCTTGGCGAGATCATCCAGCAGTCGCGCCTGCGCTTCCTTGTGCAACAGCGGGCGGATGCGGCCCAGGGTGATCGGGTCAGCCACCAGGATCAGGTGCGTATAGCGGTTCTTCAACGCATCCTCATTCAACTGTTCGGCCACCTGCTTGGCGAACGTGGCTTCGTTGAGCTGGGAAATGGACATGTCCTTCGGTACGGCACCGGAGGGGCCCTGGCCCGACACGCCCTGCTCGCTGATGTCCTGCAGGCGCAGCTCGCCCTCCTGCTTCAGCGTCAGCTGATGATCGGTGCCGACGTTGGTGAACACGCGCGCCGAGCCACCATCGGTGACGACGACAAGGGTACCTTCGGGAATGCGACGGGTCATGCGATGCTCCGGTTGCGTTGGTTCGCCACCACCGTAAAGGCTGCGTTGTGAGCGATGCGGCCACACTGCGTCCACAGCATGTCATCGCAGCGCGCACATGAACAGGCACGCTGGAACACTTCGTCCGCGCGTCACCGCTTCGCTGCATGTTCACGCCGTAACCGTTATCATGAACGGATGATCGACACGACGTACTACGTGACAGGCACGCCTGTTACGTGGGAAGCACGGCCGACCGGCGTACCGCTTGCCACACCCGCTCCCACCCCGCCATTCCTCCGCCGCGCGCAGGATCCGGGTGGATGACACCGCTCAGGCGTAGTTCTTCGCTGCTTCTCCCGATGTGCCCCCTGCCCGCCTGAACTGATCAGCCTGTGCTGATCGGCAGCAGCTGCCATCGCGGCTGGCCCGGATCTTCGATCTTCACCAGCCCTCGCCGATCCACGGCGTAGTTTCCCGTGCGTGGTCTTTTCCCGTACGTCCTGGTCCAGCGTGGACCGCCCGCACCGATGCCCCTGCGCCAGTTGCGCCAGCATCGCCGTTTCCGATTCTCGGGACACACCACACCGCCTATTCCGCACTCCAATCCAAGAACAGAAAGGACGTCCCATGCAGGACAACCCCGATGCCCATGCCCATTTCGGCTGGTTCAAACGCCGCCGCCACCTGAAGGTTGACGAGATCACCGTCGTCGACAAGCCCATGCTCAAGCGCGCCGTCGGTGCCGCTGCACTGGGCAACGCGATGGAATGGTTCGACTTCGGCGTCTACGGCTACCTTGCCGTGACCATTGGCCAGGTCTTCTTCCCCTCCAGCAACCCCACCGCGCAGGTAATAGCCGCCTTTGCCACCTTCACCGTGGCGTTCCTGGTGCGCCCGCTGGGCGGCCTGGTGTTCGGCCCGCTGGGTGACCGCTACGGGCGGCAGAAAGTGCTGGCGTTCACCATGATCCTGATGGCGCTGGGCACGTTTGCCATCGGCCTGATTCCCTCCTACGAACGCATCGGCATCTGGGCGCCGGTCCTGCTGCTGCTCGCGCGCGTCGTGCAGGGCTTCTCCACCGGCGGCGAGTACGGCGGCGCCGCGACGTTCATCGCCGAATACTCCACCGACCGCAACCGCGGCCTGATGGGCAGCTGGCTGGAGTTCGGCACGCTGGGCGGCTACATCGCCGGTGCAGGCACTGTCACCGCGCTGCACATGCTGTTGAGCAGCGAGGACATGCTGGACTGGGGCTGGCGCATTCCGTTCCTGGTGGCCGGCCCGCTGGGCCTGCTTGGCCTGTACATGCGCATGAAGCTGGAAGAAACCCCGGCCTTCCGCGCCTTTGCCGAAGAAGCCGAGAAGCGCGAGCACGATCGTCCGGGCCTGGGTGACCTGTTCCGCGTCCATGGCCGCCAGCTGCTGGTGTGCATGGGCCTGGTGCTGGTGTTCAACGTCACCGACTACATGCTGCTGACCTACATGCCCAGCTACCTGAGCGTGACCATGGGGTATGCCGAGAGCAAGGGCCTGCTGCTGATCATCATCGTGATGCTGGTGATGATGCCGTTGAACATCGTTGGCGGGCTTTTCAGCGACAAGCTGGGCCGCCGGCCGATGATCATCGGCGCCTGCATCGCGCTGCTGGTGCTGGCCGTGCCCTGCCTGCTGCTGATCGGCAGCGGCAATGACTGGCTGATCTTCCTCGGCCTGATGCTGCTCGGCCTGGCCCTGGTGTGCTTCACCAGCTCGATGCCCTCCACGCTGCCGGCGCTGTTTTACACGCCGGTGCGCTACAGCGCGCTGTCGATCGCCTTCAACGTGTCGGTCTCGCTGTTCGGCGGCACCACGCCGCTGGTCACCGCCTGGCTGGTCGAGCGCACGGGTGACCCGCTGGTGCCGGCCTACTACCTGATGGTTGCGGCGGTGGTTGGCCTGGTCACCATGATGTTCGTGAAAGAGACGGCGAACATGCCGCTGCGCGGCTCACCGCCGGCCGTGGCCAGCGACAAGGAAGCCGCTGCGCTGCTCAAGAGCGATGGGCCCGTGACCGTGGACCCGACCCTGCCGCCGCTGCCGGAAGCCGGTGACGGCGAGGCACCCCGGCCGGCCTGACAGGACAGGGCCGCTATGCGCATGGGTCGGGAACACGGCCCATGCCGCGTCAACCCGTTGCCGGCGCGTCCGTCTGCAGCAGGCTGTCCCGGTCACGCAGCGGGAAACGGATGTGGGCATCCACGCCGTCGGCACGGAACAGCAGCTGCCCGCTGCCGGCCAGCTCGTAGGGCACCCGCTTCTCGATGAGCGAGCAGCCGAGCCCGCGTCGCTGCGGTGCAGACCAACCATCCACGGGCGAATGCCGTTCGCACCAGTGCAGGGCCAGCCAGGGGCTGCTCCCCTCCTGCGCCTGCACGGACCACGAAACGTCGATGCGGCCATCGCTGCGGATGGCCCCGTACTTGAGCGCGTTGGTCGCCAGTTCGTGCACGGCCAGCGACAGCACTTCGGCCGCCTTCGGCGGCAGCAGCACGTCAGGGCCATCCAGCAGATACTGCTCGGAACGGTGCACCTGCACCGATATTTCCTCGTCCAGCATGCCGCGCAGGCAGACCCCCGCGTTGTCCGCGCGGGTCAGCAGCGCCTGCGTGCGGGCCAGTGACATCAACCGCCCGCACAAGCGCTCGGCATACTCCTCGACGCTGCCTACGGTTTCCTGCGTGCGCCACGCGATGGCGTGGATCATCGCCATGATGTTGCGCACCCGGTGCTGCAGCTCGGCCAGCAGCACGGCCTGGCGCTCGGTGGCACGCTTCAGCGTATCGATGTCGATGGCGATGGCGAACACACCGGTGACTTCGCCCTGCGCATCCCGCAGCGGCGCTGCCGCGATGCGTGTCCACCGCACCTGTCCATCCTCGTGGGTGAACTGGAATTCCAGCCCCGGCACGACCGTGTCGCCGCGAAGCGCGCGCGCTACGGCGAAGTCTTCCGGGCCGATCAGGCTGCCATCCTCATGCCAGCCTTGCCAACGCGGCATGTTGCCGCTGTCCCGCGACGGCAGTTCGCCGCTGGGCAGGTAGGCGCGCATCTGCTCGTTGGACTGCAGCACCCGGCCTTCGGTGTCGACGATGCACAGCCCCACCGGAAGCATCTGGAAGGCCAGTGACAAGCGCTCGTCACTCTGCCGCCTGCGTCGCTGCTCATCGTCGCGTGCGGCGTGCGCGGCATGCGCGGCGGTCGTCTCGAACATCGTGACGAGCACGCCATCGATGCGCCCGCACGCATCACGGATGGGGCTGTAGGTAATGGTGAACCAGATGTCTTCCAGCACCCCCTGTCGGGCAAGCGGATACAACTTGTCCTCGTAGGTGATGGTTTCGCCCTGCCATATCCGTGCATAGATGGGCCCGTTGATGTGCCACACCTCGGGCCAGCAGATGCGGGTGGCCTGGCCCAGGCCGTGCGGGTGCTTGTCGGCCAGGATCTCGGCATAACCGTCGTTGTACAGCTGGACCAGTTCTTCGCCCCACAGCACGATCATCGGGAAGCCGTGGGCCAGCATCAGGTCCACGGTCGCCCGCAGGTGCGGCGCCCAATCGTTACGGTCGCCCAGCGGGGTGGCCGACCAGTCGTGCCCGGCGATCCGTTCAGCCATGCCACCGCGCAGCGCGTGCAGCGGCGGCGACGTCGGCAGCACCGGCGTCGTCGCGACAGGAGCGCTCAGCTCCATCCGGCTAGCCATGCGGCGCCTTCAACTGCCACCTGCGGTGGCTCGGCGGGCATGCACAAGGGTCTCCAGCTGCTGGGCCAGCGCCTGGATGTGGTAGGGCTTGGCGCAGCGAGGCGCATCGGCGAACCGGCTGGGCACATTGTCGTCATAGCCGGAGGTCAGCAGGAACGGGATGCCGGCGGCGGCCAGCCGATCCGCCAGCGGGTAGACCTGCTCGCCCCCCAGGTTGATATCCAGGAGGGCGACATCGATAGGCTGCTCGTCGAACAGCCTGTTCAGCGCGGCGAGGTCGCCGGCGGGGCCGACGATGTGCACGCCCTTCAGTTCCAGATAGTCGACCAGGAACATGGCAATGGCGAATTCATCTTCCGCCACCAGCACACGCACCCCTTGCAGGCCCGGGTTATCAACGGCTCCCAACACGTACAACGCTCCTGTCCAGGCGGCACTTCCGACTGTTGCAGGCAAAGGGTGGCCAATCGGCCTACAAGATCGCGTGACGACAGTGCCACGTACCGGTGCCGGGCCGGCGGCGGTACCATTTCCCGGCCTCCACTTTCCTGTGCCCCCCATGGCCTACGCACGCATCACCTCCACCGCCGACAACTACCTGCACCACGTCAGCAACGGCACGTATTCCGTTGAGGCCGACGAACCTGCGTCGCTGGGCGGCCAGGGCCGCGGCTTCGCCCCCTTCGACCTGTACCTGGCCTCGCTGGCCTCGTGTACGGCCATCACCCTGCGCATGTATGCCCAGCGCAAGGGCTGGGAGCTGGGCGAGTTCCACGCTGAACTGCGCTCGGAGCGCGACGCGGACGGTCGCCTGCATGTGCACCGGGTGCTGCACGCCAGCGCGGAACTGAGCGATGCGCAGTGGTCGCGGCTGCTGGAGGTGGTGGAAAAGACCCCGGTGACCCTGGTGATGCGCGAGGGTGCCCGCATCACCAGTGAGCGCGGGCAGTAACGCGGCCTAGCGCCGCGGGTGCAGCACGGTACGCTGGCGCATGGCGGCGAACTGCTGCTCCGCCTGCTGGATGTCCTCGGCCTGGAAGCCGGACGCATCCAGCAGCTGGTTGGCCGCTGCGGCGGCCAGCGGATCGTCCTCGCGCTGGCGCCAGCAGCGCGCCGGCAGGAAGTAGCCGACCTCGCTGCGCCCGCGCATGATGACCACCGGCCGGCCGGCATACAGCAGGAATTCGGCCAGGTGCTGGCGAAGCCCTTCCACCGAAACATAGGCCGGACCCGCACCGATCAGGTGCGGGGATGCCTCGGGGCTCTCGAACAGTTTGCGGCGGCTCATGCATGTCTCCTGTCTGCGAATCGGGTGTCCCTTTCCCTTGACGGCTGCATCGGCCTGCAGCCGCCATCGCCTGCGGTCAGAAGCCGGTGTTGAACTCCAGCTGGAATACATCGATCGACAGCGGCGGGCCGGACACTTCCTTGGCCGCCAGCCACTTGCCGCTGATCCAGCTGCGCGCATCCAGCGCGTAGGCACCCCCAACGTAGTAGCCACGCGCGTTGGTGCCACCCAGGTGGAAGTTCGGATCGTTGTAGGCGTCAGGCAGCGCATCGGCCTCGATGCGCTTGTAGCCCAGCAGCGCCTGCCACTGCCCCTTCTCCTTCAGATCGGTGGCACCGACGATCGCCTGCAGCATCCAGGCCGTGTCGCCGCTGCGGAAGGTGGCGATGCTCGCGCTGCCGCCCGCACCGTAGTTGTTGACGATGCCGTTGTTGGCGCGGGCGAACATCCCCTGCTTGTCATACGCCAGGTTGCGGATGTAGTCGCCATCCAGGCGCAGGCCGATGCCATCGGCCAGCTGGGTGTCCCAGCGCAGGTTGAGGGTGGCCAGGCGGAACGCCGAGGCGAGGCCCACGTACTGCGGCGTGGGCGTGTTGGCCGGGTCGAGCGGGTTCAACGCGATGTCACGGATCAGCATCAGGGTGTTGCCCTTCTGCATGAACGCCGGGCGCGACCAGTCGGTATCGCAGCCGACCGCGCCGGCATACAGCGCACACGGCGAAGACAGGCGGCCGCTGATGTTCTTGAAGTCGTAGTAGCCCAGCGCGGCGCGCAGCGCATTGTCTTCGTTGAAGCGCCAGTTGATGCCCACCTGCGCGCCCGACAGCCACTTGTTCTCGTTGGGGGTCTTGACCCGGCTCTGGCTCGGTGAACTGTCGGAGGTGTACTCCAGCGGAACCACGGCCAGGTTGCCGAACAGGCCTACATCCCCATCTGCGAGGTCGTAGTTGAGGTTGGCCGCCAGGCCGTCGAAGTTCAGGTCATTGGAGAACAGCGTGTCGCTGGTCCAGAACGGGTTGCCGAAGCGGCCGCCGCGCACGCTGATCCACTCCGCCGGGGCATAGGCCAGCCACGCTTGGTCCAGCCAGACGTCCTTCTTGCTGAGGCCGCCGCCGAGCTGCTCGGTGGTCGAAACCGGGCCATTGCTGCTGCCGCTGGCCAGGCGTACGCCGGCACTGGTGTGTTCACCGATCTGCGCGTCGATGCCCACCCTTGCGCGGATGCGCCACAGGTTGCGGCGGTCCTGACGCGTGTTGAGCAGCGGCGGCAGCTGCAGGTTGGTGTTGTTGTTGGTGTCGAAACCACTGCCAGCGTTGACCGAGGCCCAGTTCGTCTCGATATCGCTGTTGCGCTCGGAATAGAAGCGCGACTCGCTGCGCACGCGCATGTCACCACTGACCGTGATGCGCTTGGTCCACTCAGCCACTTCGTTCGGCGCGGCCCAGCCCTCGGATTTCGCCTGCGCCATCACGTCCTGGCGCACTTCGTCACGAATGCCATCGCGCACGCTCTGAGGCACGTACGGCACGCGCACGTCACCGGCCTCCAGGGCGATGCCACCGCTGCTACCCGCCGTTGCTGCCGCCGCGCCACGCCCGGCTGCCGCCGCCTCGGCCTCGGCCTGCACCAGCAGCGCCTGGCCATCCTCGGGCTTGAGGGCACCACTGGCGATCAGGCCCTTGATCAGCTTGACCATGGTGGTCTCGGCCGCCATCGCACCAGCGGGGGCTGCAAGGCCCAGCAGCACGGCGCAGCACAACAGCGCACGTCGGGCCGTGCGCGGGCGGCGGGATGGGGTTCCAGCGCGGTGGTGGTCGTTCATCACGGTTCTCGTCAAGAAGAAAAGGTCGGCACGCATGTGGTCAGGCGCCCGGGCGGCGCCCCTGCACCAGCACGCGGGCGGGGAAATCAAGGGATGGCGGCGGTGCCTGGTCGACCTTGCCGATCTGCCGCAGGGCATCGAGCACGGCCATGTCGGCCTCCTCGTTGCCGCTGCCACGGACCAGCTCGACCTTCTCCAAGCGCCCATCTGCGGCCAGCCAGACATTCACCTGCAGCTGGAAGGCCAGGCGCTTGACCCGTTCGTCGCGGGAAATGGCCTGCTGCATGAGGTAGCCGAGATAGCGGCCGTAGGTCGCATTGCCGGCGCCACCACGGCCCACGCCCGAGGCGCCTCCGCCACTGCCTGCCTGGATGCCGAAGTTGTCACCGCCGGCCTGGGCGTCGGCGTTCATGGTGACCGGGTCGGCCGCCTCTGGTGTCGGCGTCGGTTCCTCCGCAGGCGTCGGGGTATCCAGTGGCTCCGGCTCGGGCATCGTTTCTTCCGGCGGAGTTTCCGGCTCGGGCGGTTTTTCCGGC
>Ga0308172_1001100_pt1 | contig 22156 bp, 19 predicted proteins | sample PhyGR2_FD_202134 | JGI IMG/M metagenome (GOLD analysis project Ga0308172, IMG submission 202134) | Phyllosphere microbial communities from UC Gill Tract Community Farm, Albany, California, United States - DLSLSG.R2 | ecosystem: Host-associated > Plants > Phyllosphere > Unclassified | place: USA... | reverse complement strand
AGGCCGCCGTCGGTCAGATCAGCGCCATCTTCACCGACGCCAACTCCTGCTACCACCTCGCCTTCCAGCGGATCGGCGCTCCCGAACCCCACCAGCAGACCAAGGCGCAGACGCATCTGATCGAAGCCTCCAACGCCTCGTTCCGCGACATGCTGGCCCGCTTCAACCGCCGAACCAAGCGCGCCTCCAAGACCCAAAACATGCTCGAGATCACCCTCGACATATTCCTCGCCAGAAAACGCCTTCAGAGTCCGGGGTGAACACTCCCCCTTGCAGGGGAGGAAAAGTACGTGACCGCAAAGCCACAACAGCGGACCGTCACATTCCGGTCATTACGCTGTCGTTACACTGTCACGCCCCGGCCCCATGCGCCCGCCCCATCGGTTAACAATGCCATTGGGGGCACGAGTATATGTTGAAGTTGCTGGCGAGCGTCGCGCCGATCGCCCTGATCGCGCCTGCGGTATCCGCACAGACCCTGCCCGCACAGGCCGTCGTCACCGGCGCGGCCAGCGATCCCGTCGCCGCCGGTTCCACCACCCCGACCGACGACCAGACCGCCGCCTCGGGCGATGTCGTGGTGCTGGGCTTCGGCCAGAGCCGCCAGGTCCAGACCGTCACCGCCGCCGACCTCGACCGGTTGACCCCCGGCACGTCGCCGCTCAAGGCGATCTCGAAGCTGCCGGGCGTGAACTTCCAGTCGGCCGATCCCTTCGGCGCCTATGAATGGTCGACCAAGATCTCGCTGCGCGGGTTCAACCAGAACCAGCTGGGCTTCACGCTCGACGGCGTGCCGCTGGGCGATATGAGCTATGGCCCGACCAACGGCCTGCATATCAGCCGCGCGATCATCTCGGAGAATATCGCCTCGACCAGCGTCGCGCAGGGCGCAGGCGCGCTGGGCACCGCCTCGACCAGCAATCTGGGCGGCACCATCCAGTTCACCAGCCGCACCCCGTCGGACACGGCCGGGGTCGCCGCGTCGGGCACCTATGGCAGCAACGATACCGCGCGCGCCTTCATCCGTGTCGACAGCGGCGACCTGGGCGGCGGGCTGAAGGGCTATCTGAGCTATGCCTATCTGACCACCGACAAGTGGAAGGGCTATGGCAGCCAGCGTCAGCATCAGGCCAATGCCAAGATCGTCAAGGATTTCGGCGATCGCGGCTCGATCACCGGCTTCTTCAACTTCTCCGACCGTCGCGAGAACGACTATCAGGACCTGAGCCTCGATATCATCAAGCGTCGCGGCTATTTCAACGACAATATCAGCAACAACTATCCGCTGGCGATCCTCTATGCCAAGCAGGCGACCAACGGCGCGGCGGCGGCGGCCTATCAGAAGGCGAACGGTTCGCTGAACGGCTTTTCCGCGCCCTATGCCGGGGTCGGGATCGGCCTGCCGAGCGGCATCACGCTGGACGACGGCTATTATGACGCGGCGGGTCTGCGCCGCGACTATCTGGGCGGCGTGACCTTCGACGCCAAGCTGACCGACAGCCTGTCGCTGACCTCGACCAGCTATTATCATCATAACAAGGGGCAGGGGTCGTGGATCACGCCCTACAGCCCGACCACGCTGGGCGCGCCCAATGCCGACGGCACGCCGATCACCAACCCCGCGCCGCTGTCCTTCCGCACGACCCAGTACAGCCTCGACCGCGCAGGGACCATCGCCAAGCTGGCGCTGACCACCGGCGCCAACACGCTGGCGCTGACCGGCTGGTATGAGAGCAACACGCTGCACCAGGCGCGTCGCCTCTATGGCATGACCGATACCGCGACGCCGAACCGCAACGCGCTGGACTATCAGAGCAATCCGATGTCGACCGCGTGGAACGGCAAGTACGACACCGAGACGCTGCAATATTCGGTCGGCGACACGCTCGACATCGGCCAGCTGACTATCAACGGCGGCTGGAAGGGGATGCGTGTGCGCAACCAGGCCAATGTGCTGGCGGGCACGCTGGCGCGCGGCCGGATCAAGAGCCAGGACTGGTTCCTGCCGCAGATCGGCGCGGTGCTGCACCTGGGCAACCAGGCGGAGGTCTTCGCCAGCTATACCGAGAATATGCGCGCCTTCGTCGCCGCCGCGACCGCGCCGCCCTTCTCGATCAGCCAGGCGGCGTTCAATGCGGTTGCCAACACGGTGCGCCCTGAAAAGTCCAAGACGGCCGAGGGCGGCCTGCGCTATCGTACCGGCGGGCTGCAATTGTCGGCGGTCGGCTATTATATCGACTTCTCCGACCGCCTGCTGACCTATTCGGTCGGTACCGCGATCCAGGGCATTCCGCCGACGCTGAACAATGTCGGCGGCGTGGAAAGCTATGGCGCGGAGGTTTCGGCCTTCTACCGCCTGACCCCGGCCTTCTCGGCGCTGGCCAGCTATTCGTATAATCATGCGACCTATCAGCAGACGGTGCGCGACGGTTCGGGCAACCTGCTGGCCGAAAAGGGCCGCTATGTCGTCGACACGCCGCAGAACATGGTCAAGGGCGAGCTGGTCTATGACGACAGCCGGTTCTTCGGCCGGGTCGGCGCGGATTATATGTCGAAGCGCTATTTCACCTATCTGAACGACCAGTCGGTCGCGGGTCGCGTGCTGGTCGATGCCAGCATCGGCTATCGCTTCCCCGAGGCCTGGGGCGGCTTCTCGATCGAGGGCAGCGTGACCAACCTGACCGATAAGCGCTATATCTCGACCATCGGCACCAACGGCTTCACCGCCAGCGGCGACAACCAGACGCTGCTCGCCGGCGCGCCGCGCCAGTGGTTCGTGACGCTGAAAAAGGGGTTCTAACCTATCCGTATGATGCTCCCCTCCCGTAAACGGGAGGGGATGGGGGAGGGCAAGGAGTCTCACCGAGACCATCGCTTGCGGCTTGCCCTCCCCAACCCCTCCCGCCTGCGGGAGGGGCTTTTGTTGGCTTTTACACCGCCCAGGCCCCGATATCCGCCTGCTCGCCGATCAGCGCCAGGCCATGCGCGATCGAGGTCAGTTCGCCGCCGGTCGCGATCTTGCCCTCGCCGAAGCGCATCTCGAACATCCGCCGGATGGCGGGCATCAGCGAGGTGCCGCCGGTCAGGAACACCTGGTCGATCCGCTCGGGCCCGGTCGCCGCCGCCGTCATCGCCCGGTCGACCGCCTGCTCGATCCGCGCCAGATCGGGGGCGATCCAGCTTTCGAAATCCTTCCGGCTCACACCCGCCTCGATCGACAGTCCGCCGCCCTCGAACCGGAACCGCGCCTCCTCCGCCGCCGACAGGTCGCGCTTCACCCGGCCGACCGCGTCGTAGAGCCGGTATCCCTGCTCCTCCTCGATGATCGCGATCATCCGCCCGATCGCCTCCGGGTCGAGCGCAGCGCGGCGCAGCTTCTCCAGCTCGGCCAGCGTCTTGCGGTTGCGCATCAGCGCCAGGCGCGACCAGTCGCCGAAATCGGCAAAATAGCCGCGCGGAATCTCCAGCACCTTGTCGAACGACCGATATTGGCCGCCCGCGCCCAGCAGCGGCAGGACAAGGTGATCGATCAGCCGCTGGTCGAACCGATCGCCCGCAATGCCGACACCGGCATGGCCCAGCGGCTCGCAGCGGCGTTCGGCGCCGGGCGCGGCGATGCGGACGATCGAAAAGTCGCTGGTGCCGCCGCCGAAATCGGCGACCAACACGGTCGCGGGCTCGGTGATCCGCGAGGCATAGCTGAATGCCGCGCCCAGCGGTTCATAGACATAGTGGATCTCCGCCCCCAGCCGCGCGAACATCGCGTCGTAACGCTGGCGGGCGAGCGCCTCGTCGGGGCGGTGCCCGGCATATTCCACCGGCCGCCCGACCACGATCCGCGCCGCCTTGCCGTCCAGGGCACCGCCGCCATGCGCCGCCATCCGGTCGAGAAAGGTGCGGCCCAGTTCCTCGAAGCGATAGCGTTTGTCGAACACCGTCGCATGCTCGAACACGGGCGAGGCGGCGACCGACTTGAACGACTGGATGAAGCGGCTGCCACCCGGAAAGTCGAGATATTCGGCGATCGCCCAGGGTCCCGCCTCGACCGCGATCCCGTCATCCTCCCAGAAGCACAGCGCCGAACGGAACACCGGATCGGCGTCCTTGGGCCCCTTGAGGGGGACGAGATGCGACTGCCCGCCCTCGGCACGCGCGATGACCGAGTTGGTGGTGCCGAAGTCGATGCCCAGGACGGTGTGCGGAATGTCGGTCATGCGGGGTCCGCTACACGAAGTCCGGGGCGGGGGGAGAGTTTTTGTTCGCGCACCCGCGAACCCCTTATCGGGGCGCGCCATCCGAAGGGGTCAGTTCCGGCCACCGCGCCAGCATCGCCGCCGTCACGCCATTGGTCCATCCGAACCCGTCCTGCGTGGGATATTCCCCGCCGCCGCCGGGCCGCCGTTCCTCGACATCATATTTTTCCAGCAGCTTGCCCGTCTCGACATAGGTCCGCGCGACGGTGGCGATCCAGCGGCGGGCAATGTCCCTGGCCAGTGCCTGTTCGCCATAGCGGCCGAGCCCCTCGACCGCGATCCATTGCAGCGGCGCCCAGCCATTGGGGGCATCCCATTGCTGGCCCGACCGGATATTGGTGGTGCGCAGCCCGCCTTCGCCGACCAGCGTGGCGCGGGTGGATGCGGCGACCGCGCGCGCCTGCTCGGCACTCGCCAGCCCGGCGAACAGCGGGAAGAGCGAGGCGGCCGTGCGTGCCGCCGTCGGGCGCCGGGCCGTCCGGTCCCAATCGGCGAAGCGCCGTTCACCGGCGACCCAGAGATAGCGGTCGATCGCCGCCTTTCGCCGCGTCGCCATGGCGGCGAAACGCTGCGCGGTCGCGTCGTCCCCGGCGGCCCTGGCCCGCGCGGCGATGCGGGTTTCGCCGATCCACAACAGGCTGTTGAGGTCGACAGGCACGATATCGGTGGTGCGGATCGTCTCCAGCCGCATCGGGTCGCCCAGCCAGCGCGAGCTGAAGTCCCAGCCCGACTCCGCCGCCGCGCGCAGGTCGCGCTGCACGATCGCGGCGGGGCGGGGCGCGGCCCTGGCGGCGGTTTCGCGATCCTCGCGCCAGCTCTCGTCGCGCGGCGTATCGCGTGCATCCCAATAGCGGTTCAGAAGGCTGCCATCGGGCATCCGCACGACATGCTGGCAGGCACCGCTGGCATCCAGACAGTCCGCCCCCGCCATCCAATAGTCATGCTCGCGGATCAGCGCCGCCAGCCGCCGCTTCGCCAGCGCCGGGTCGCGATCGTCGGACAGGTCCATCATCAGCGCCAGGAACGGCGGCTGCGACCGGCTGAGATAATAGCTGCGCGTGCCGTTCGGGACATGGCCGTATCGCTCGACCAGATCGACGAAATTGGCGAGCATCGCCTCGACCAGCGGCGCCTGGCCATCGGCCTTCAGCCCCAGCATCGTGAAATAGCTGTCCCAGTAATAGATTTCCTGAAAACGGTCGCCGGGCACGACATAGCCACGTTTCAGTTCCAGCGCGGAGGAGCCGGGCGTCGCGGCGAAGGGCGCGCGGCCCAGCACGGGCCACAGGTCGCGGATACGCGCGCGCAGCGGCGGGCGGGCCGTTGCCTCGTCGCCGCGCACCGAGAAATGACGGTGGACGAAAGCCGCCAGCGCCGCCTTGTCCGCCGGCTTCTCGCGCGCATAGGCGGCCAGGATCGCCTGCGGCTCTTCGCGCGGCACCGCATCGGCGAAGGTCTTGCCGTCGGGAAAGACCTGCGCCTCCTGCACCGCGGCGAATAGGGGGCCATAAATGTCGGCGGGCGAGGGCGGCGCGACCGGAACCGGCGTCTGCGCCTGGAGCAGCAGGGCCAGCATGGGGAGCAGGCATATCGGGCGAAGGCGGGCGGGGCGGGGGATCATCATGCTCTCCTGTCTAGGCGGTGCGGGCGGCGCGGGGCAGCAGCACGGTGGCGGCCAGCCCGCCCCCCGTCGCTTCGTCGAGGATCAGTCGCCCGCCATGAAGCTCGGCCAATTCGCGCGCGATCGACAGGCCGAAGCCATGCCCGTCGCCCCGCTCGTCCAGCCGCGCGCCCGCCTGGGTCGCGCGAATCCGGTCCGCCTCGGCGATGCCGGGGCCGTCGTCCGACACGGTCAGGCGAATCTGTCGTTCCTCCGCGCGCGCCGCGATCAGGACGCGGGTGCGGGCATGGCGGGCGGCATTGTCGATCAGATTGCCCGCGACCTCGTCCAGATCCTGCAAGTCCATCGCCACCGCCAGATCGTCGGGCAGGTCGGCGGACAGGGTGATGCCGCGATCGGCATGGAGCCGCCCGATCGCATGGGTCAGGTCGCGGATCGCGGGCGCGAGCGCCGTCGCGGCGCGCACCGCCCCGTTCTGGACCCGCGCCCGCGCGAGGTGATGGCGAATGGTGGCATCGATCCGCGCGACCTGTGCCGCGCGGGGCGGATCGCCCGCCAGATCGAGCGCCAGCGTGGCGACCGGCGTCTTGAGCGCATGCGCCAGATTGGCGGCGGAGGCGCGCGCGGTGGCAAGCGCGCGCTCGCTATCGGCGGCCATCGCGTTGAGTTCGACCGCAAGCGGGCGAAGCTCGGCGGGCTGGTCCTCATCGACCTGGCTCAGCGTCCCGCCCCGGATCGCCGCCACCTGATCGCGCAGCCGCCGCAACGGGCGCAGACCCAGCCGCAGCTGGATCAGGCTCGCCGCCGCCAGCAACACGCCCAGCCCGGCCAGCATCGCCAGCAACGGGACCAGCGCGGCGCGGATCGGCCGCGCGACGACCGCGCGCGGGGCGGCAGCGGTGATCGTCACGGGCCCGCGCGAGGAGGGGATGGCGATCTGCCGGGCATGGACGCGCACGCCCTGTTCGGTCCGACCCTCGGCGGGGCGGGGGCCCTGGATGGCGGGGCCCGGTGGCGGCGGGGCGGGGAGGCGACCGGCCTCGTCGGGGTGGGGGGCTTCGTCCGGGCCGGGGCCGGGGGGATGCGGCGCGACGAGCGGCGGGAAATCGCCCGATCCCAGCGTGCCGTCAGGCCCCACGATCCGCCAGCGCCAGCCGGGCTCCGGCTCCAGCAGCCCGCGACGATCGGCGATGCGCGCCCGGTCGACCCGTCCGTCCGGCCCGATCGCGGCGGCGAGCACGGCGATCTCCGAATCGAGCCGCTGGTCCAGCCCGCGCGTCACGATCCCCTCCAGCGCGCTGGTCAGCGCCCAGCCCGCGAGCAGCAGCGCGGCAAGGATCGCGGTGCCCGAGATGACGATCATCCGGCCATGGATCGAACGCGGCATCCTCATGCGGCTTCACCGGCGGTCAGGCGATAGCCCAGCCCGCGCACCGTCTCGATCAGCGCCGCGCCGACCTTCTTGCGCAACCGGCCGACGATCACCTCCAGGCTGTTGGAATCGACATCGGCATCGCCCTCATAGACCCGCTCGAGCAGTTCCAGCCGTGGGATGACCGCCTCCTTACGGAGCATCAGCGCGGACAGGACGCGCCATTCGAACGCGGTCAGCTTCAGCGGCAGGCCGTCCAGCTCAAACTGCCCGGTCTGGCTGTCGAAGGACAGGGGGCCGCAGGTCAGGCGCGGCTGGGCATGGCCCGCCGAGCGGCGGACCAGCGCGCGCAGCCGCATCACCAGTTCCTCGACGCGGAAGGGCTTGGTCAGATAATCGTCCGCCCCCGCCTTGAACCCCGCCACCTTGTCCGACCAGCCGTCGCGCGCGGTCAGGATCAGCACGGGCAGGGCCCGTCCCGCCTCGCGCCACTGGCGGAGCAGGGTCATGCCGTCGCCATCGGGCAGGCCGAGGTCGAGCACGGCGGCGTCATAGATTTCGGTGTCGCCCGCATGGCCCGCATCGACGCCGCTGGCGAACAGGTCGACCGCGCAATGCTCGGCCCGCAGCGCGCGCGCGATGGCGGGACCCAAAGCGGCGTCATCCTCGACCAACAGGATACGCATGATCCCCTTTCCCTCTTGTCCCCGACCGACCCCGGCTATCGGCCGATTGCTTAAACCCAATCTGAACCGCGTGGTTCAGCGGGCATCGGGGCGAATCACCTAAAAGCGGGACATCAACCAAGGAGGACAGCATGTCTCGATGGAATTTCCCGACTCCCCGGCTGCAAGGCAAGGCCCCGCTGGCGGTCGCCGCAGCGGCCCTGATCACGCTGGGCGCGGGCGGCGGTGCGGCCGCCGTCTCGATGACCCGGCCGACCGTCACCATGGCGCCGACCATTCCGACGCCGATCGCCAAGCTGGCCTCGACCAGCGGCATCGTCACCGCCAAGGGGCGGGTGGCCGAGGTCTTTGGCGACCGTTTCGTGGTGCAGGACGCCACCGGCCGCGCGATGGTCGCCGGCGACCGTGACGCGATGCCGGCGGTCGGCAGCAACGTGATGGTGCAAGGCCGCTATGACGACGGGCTGATGCACGCCCAGTATCTGGTCAATCCGCAAGGGACGGTGACCCCGGTCGGCCCGCCCCCGCCCCCGCCGGGTGGTCCGCGCGGTCCCGGTGGCCCCGGTGGCCCGCGTGGCGACGGCCCGCCGCCGCCTCCGCCGCCCCCCGGCGGTCCGGGTGCGCCGGGGGCCCCCGGTGGTCCTCCGCCCCCGCCGCCGGGTGGCTGCGCACCGGGTGGCCCGGGTGTCCCGGGTGCGGTGCCCCCGCCTCCGCCGCCCCCGGTGAATGGTCAGGCCCCGCAGGGCGCCTCCGTACCGCCGCCCCCGCCGCCCGCCGGGGCTCCGGCTCCTGCTCCCACAGGGGCGGTCCGCCCGGCGCGGTGATCGGGGTTTGACGAGGACGCCCTCCGGCTTTGGTCGGGGGGCGTTTTCGCGTTCGGGCAAGGGTGGGGCGTGGCCTTCGACTTCGCTCAGGCTGAACGGGCGGTAGGATTTGTGGCCTTACTCTCCCCTCCGTTCAGCCTGAGCGCAGTCGAAGGCCAAGGGAATCCGACGCCCAAAAGGAACCTTCGCGCCCTTGACCCTTTACCCGCCCATGCGCTGGCTTCGATCGCTCGACATTCCGGCTGAATGGCTGTGGCTTCAACATGTGACGATCATTGCGGTCGCGATCCTGATCGCGGTGCTGGTCCACAGCGTCGCGATGCGGATCGCGGGGCACGCCGCGCGGCGGACCGCCAGCCAGAGCGACGATCTGGTCCTCGAGCATATCCGCCAGCCCTTGCGCTGGGTCGCGATCGCCATCGCGGTCAGCTTCGCGATGCGGCTGGTCCCGATGTCCAGCGACGGGCGCGAGATATGGCGGCAGGCGCTGGGCTTCTGCGTGCCGGCGCTTCTCGGCTGGCTGGCGGTGGCGGGGCTGCGCGCGCTTCAGGGCGTCGTCTACCTGCGCGCCGACATCAGCGTCGAGGACAATCTGCGTGCCCGGCGCAAGCGGACGCGGGCGCAGATATTGGGGCGGATCGGCATCTTCCTGATCGTGTTCCTGACCGTCTGCCTGATGCTGCTCAGCGTACCCGGCATCCGCACCATCGGCGTCACGCTGATGGCCTCGGCGGGTATCGCAGGGCTCGTCGTCGGTGCCGCCGCGCAGCCCGCGCTCAAAAACCTGATCGCGGGCGTGCAGATGGCCTTTACCGAGCCGATCCGCCTCGACGACGTGGTCATCATCGATAACGAATGGGGGCGGATCGAACAGATTCACCTGACCTTCGTCGTGGTGCGCATCTGGGACGAGCGGCGGCTGGTCGTGCCGGTCGCCAAGTTCCTGGAGAACAGCTTCCAGAACTGGACGCGCGAGACCAGTCAGCTGCTGGGGTCTGTCTTCTGGTATCTCGACCCCGCCGCCGACATTCCCCGGTTGCGCGAGAAGATGGGCGAACTGGTCGAGGCGAGCACGCGCTGGGACCGGCGCTTCTTCAACATGCAGGTGACGGATGTGAAGCCGGACTCGATCGAGGTGCGCGGACTGATGACCGCGCGCGATGCGGCGATCGCCTTCGATCTGCGGTGCGAGATTCGCGAAGGGCTGCTGGAATATATCCGGCGCGAGATGCCGGAGGCGCTGCCCAAGCGGCGGTTAGAACATCATTCCAATATTCCTCCCCTGCAAGGGGAGGGGGACCATGCGCAGCATGGTGGAGGGGTGTCGCCCTCTCGATAGCGGGACACCCCTCCGACGCGCTATGCGCGCCACCTCCCCTTACAGGGGAGGAAGATTTAAGACGCCGCCGTCTCGATCGCCTTTGCTTCCTCTTTCACCCCATCCCCGCGCAGCGCGGCGAGGAACAGTTCGCACCACCAGAACACGTCTTCGCGCCGGACATTGTCGATCAGGCTCTCCCAGCGCCGGATGCGTTCGTCGCGCGGCATGGCCAGAGCCTGGACGATGGCGTCGGACATTTCCTCGGCACTGTAGGGATTGATGAGGACCGCGTCCTTCAACTGCTCGGCGGCGCCTGCGAAGCGCGACAGGATCAGCACACCGGGATCGTCCGGGTCCTGCGCCGCGACATATTCCTTGGCGACCAGGTTCATCCCGTCGCGCAAGGGCGTCACCAGCCCGATCCGCGCCGCGCGGTAGATGCCCGCCAGCACCGGCCGCGGAAACCCCTTGTTGACGTAGCGGATCGGCACCCAGTCGATATCGGCATATTCGCCGTTGATCCGCCCCGACAGCGCATCGAGATTGGCGCGAATCTCCTGATAGGTGTTCACCTTCTCGCGGCTGGGCGGTGCGATCTGGAGCATATAGACCAGCGCGCGCCGCTCCGGATTCTGCGCCAGGAAGCGTTCGTAGCCCAGGAACCGCTCGGCCAGCCCCTTGGAATAGTCCAGCCGGTCGACCCCGACGATCAGGCTGCGGCCGGTCGCCGACATATACATGCGTTCGCGCGCGAAACGGGCGTCGTGGCCGCTGGCGGCTTCCTCGAACTCCTTGGTCTCGATGCCGATCGGCGCGCGGATCGCCTGGATGGTCTTGCCGTTCCACGTCACCGCGCCATTCTCGCCCAGCGTGCCGCCCAGCTCCTTGGTCACATAGTCGCGGAAACTGTCCAGCCAGTCCTCGGTGTGGAAACCCACCACGTCATAGGCGAAGAGCGATTCCACCAGCTTGCGATGGCTGGGCAGCGACATCAGCAGCCGCACCGGCGGCCAGGGGATGTGGAGGAAGAAGCCGATCCGGTTCTTGAACCCCCGCTTGCGCAGGTCGCGGCCGAGCGGGATCAGGTGATAGTCGTGCACCCAGACCAGATCGTCGGGCTCGATCAGCGGCTGCACCGTCTCGGCGAACCGCTCGTTGACGCGGGCATAGCCGGAGTCGAAGTCGCGCTCGAACTCGGTCAGGTCGATGCGATAATGGAAGAGCGGCCACAACGTCCGGTTGGCGTAACCGTTATAATATTCGTCGATGTCCTGCTCTTCCAGGTCGATGGTCGCAGTGGTGACGCCGCCGCCCTGCTGGAAGTTGATATGGCCGCTGAATTCCTCGGTGGTCTCCCCCGACCAGCCGAACCAGATGCCGCCCTGTTCGCGCAGCGCGGCGAGAAGTGCGACCGCCAGCCCGCCCTGATTTCCGCCCGGCCCGGTGGTGGGCGGCTGGACCCGGTTCGAGATGACGATCAGGCGACTCATCGCACGGCACTCCATGGTTTACTCAGCAGGACGGCGCAGTTGATCAGGCCGACCAGCGAATAGGTTTGCGGATAATTCCCCCACAGCTCGCCCGTATTCGGGTCGATATCCTCGGACAGAAGCCCGGCGGGGGTGCAGCGCGCCACCATCTCCTCGAACAGCGCGCGGGCGTCGGCATGACGCCCGGTCACATATAACGCCTCGATCAGCCAGAAGGTGCAAACGTTGAAAGCGGTATGCGGCAGGCCGAAATCATCCTCGGTCGCATAGCGGAGCATATGGCTGCCCCGGCGCAGCCCCTTTTCCACCGCATCCAGCGTCGAGCGGAAGCGGGGATCGTCGGGCGACAGGAAGCGCAGGTCGAGCAGCTGGATGATGCTGGCGTCCAGATCGTCGCCGCCGAAGGTCGCCGACATGCGCTGCGTTTCGGGGCGCCACGCCGCCTGCTCGATCGTCTCGCGCATCAGGTCGGCGCGCTCCTGCCAGAAGGCGCGGCGCTCCTCCAGCCCCAGCGCCTGCGCGGCATTGGCCAGCCGGTCGCACGCCGCCCAGCACATGGCGGCGGAATAGGTATGGACATGGCTCTTGGTGCGCAGTTCCCACAGGCCTGCATCGGGCTGGTCGTATTTGGCCCAGGCGCGCTCGCCGACGCGTTCCAGTGAGTGGAAATCCTCGACCCCCGACATGCGGAACAGGCGCGTGTCGAAAAAGGCCTGCACGTCCGACAGCACGATCTGGCCGTACGCGTCGTGCTGGATCTGCTCATAGGCCTGGTTGCCGACCCGCACCGGCCCCATGGCGCGATAGCCGGGAAGCTTGGTCTCGATCCGCTCGACCAGGGTCGCCTCGCCGCCGACGCCGTAGAGCGGCTGGATATGCCCGCCGCGCGCGGCATCGACGATGTTGCGGAGATATTCGAGATACCCTTCCAGCACGTCGAGCGCACCCAGCCGGTTGAGCGCCTGCACCGTGTAATAGGCGTCCCTGATCCAGCAGTAGCGATAGTCCCAGTTGCGCCCCGAATCGGCATGTTCGGGCAACGAGGTGGTGAGCGCGGCGACGATCGCCCCGGTTTCCTCATGCTGGCACAGCTTCAGCGTGATCGCGGCGCGGATGACGACGGCTTGCCACTCGACCGGGGTAGCGAGCCCGCGCACCCAGTGATGCCATTCATGCGTGGTCCGCTCCAGCATCGCGCGGCTGGCCTCGCTCAGCACGCCCGCGAAGCTCTCGTCGGGCCCCAGGAACATATGGATCGGGCGTTCGAGGCGGAACCATTGTTCGGCGGCGATATGGCCGACCGGCGCGTCGGTGGTCAGGCGCAGCGTCTGCTGCGTCATCAGATAGCGGATATGGTTGGACCCTTGCGTCCGCTCGGTGGGCGTGCCCCAGTCGGTCGCGACGCGGAGCGCGATGCGGATGCGGGGGCTGCCGATCGGGCGCACGATCCGCACATAGCTGGTCGGGCGATAGACGCGACCCTCGCGCGAGAAGCGCGGGCAGAAATCGGTGATCTCGATGCCGTTGCCCCGGTCGTCCATATGGGTGGTGACGAGGATCGGGGTGTTGCGCAAATAGCCTTGCGTGGTCGAGACCCGGTCTTCCAGATCGATCGCCCAATAGCCCGTCTCCGGCTCGCCATCGCCCAGCAGCGCGCAAAAGGCCGGGTCGCCATCGACGCGCGGCACGCAACCCCAGACGAACCGCCCGGTCGAGTCGATCAGCGCGGAAACCTGGCAATTGCCGATCGGCCAGAGATTCAGATCCTGTTGCGTCATTCGGCATTCTCCAGCGCTTGGGCGAGCCATGAGTGGACGGCGGCGACATCGGGCAGGCGGTAGCGCGCGGCGGTTTCGCGCATCGGGCCGACCAGCACACCGGCACCCCCCAGCGCGGCGGCGGCGGCGAAGCCGTCCTCGTCGGTCACGTCGTCGCCGAAGAAGATCGGGATGGTGCCGCGCATGGCGGGCCTTTCCATCAAGGTCTCGATCGCCTGGCCCTTGTCGCCGGGCAGGCGGATCTCGACCATCATCTTGCCGGGTTGCAGGGTCAGGCCATGGCGCTCGGCAATGGCGGCGGCTTCGCGCAGGGCGAGCGGTTCGGCCTGGGGGTTGCGGCGATAATGCAGCCCCGCGCCAAAGCTCTTGGTCTCGAAATACAGGTCGTTCGCCTCGGCCACCGCGCGCATCTCCTCGGTCGCGGTGGCGAGATGGTCGGGCTTTTCGGGACGGCTATGGCCGTCCTCGGGGCTGCGGCGCTCGGCACCATGGCTGCCCGCCAGCGTGAAATGCTGCGCCTGCGGGCCGAACAGCGCATCGAGCTGCGCGATCGAGCGGCCGCTGACGATGGCGAGACGGCCGGGCATATGCGCGGCCAGCGCATCCAGCCGGTCGGCGAGCGCGGTGCTGACATGCACCCCCTCGGGATTGTCGGCGAGGTCGACGAGGGTGCCGTCGAAGTCGAGGAACAGGCTGTCCTCGGCGGACAGGCGGGGCGGGGGCGGGGCGAGGTCGGCCAGCATGGACGAAAGCATAGCGGATGCGGACATGCCGAGTGAACCCATCCCCGCCGCTCGCGTTCCGCTGCGCATGCGAAATGATTACGGGAGGGGGCGTGGGGACTTCCGTCGCGTGCCGCCAGGTGCTCCCCCTCCCGCAAGCGGGAGGGGGATGGGGGGAGGGCTCTCTCCACGGGCGACATCGCTTGGGGCTTTCCCTCCCCCAACCCCACCCGCCAGCGGGAGGGGAGTGAGAGGACGCTGCGATGAGCGATCCGAAAACAAAAAAGGCCGGCGATCGCTCGCCAGCCCCTTTATTCCGAACCGTAAAACCTGGCCTTAATAGACCCGCTTCTTCGGCTTGATATACTCGATATCGTCGGTCAGCGTATAATCATGCACCGGGCGATAGTCGATCGCGACACCGCCGCCCTGACCACCCCAGCCGTCGAACGTCGCAACGGTGTGCTTCATCCAGTTGGCGTCGTCGCGATCGGGGAAGTCCTCGTTCACATGCGCGCCGCGGCTTTCCTTGCGGTTCAGCGCCGACTCCATCGTCACGACGGCCTGGCTGATCAGGTTGTCCAGCTCCAGCGTCTCGACCAGATCGGTGTTCCAGATCAGCGAGCGATCCTTGATCCCGATGTCCTTCATCCGGTCATAGGTGGCGCGGATCATCTGGCGGCCTTCGGTCAGCAGCTCGTCGGTGCGGAACACGGCGCAGTGGCGCTGCATCGTCTTCTGCATCTCGCTGCGCACCGATGCGGTGGTCGAGCCACCGGCGGCGTTGCGGAAGTGATCCAGGCGGCCCAGCGCCAGCTCTTCCGAACCCTTAGGGAGAGGCGCGTGCGGCGTGCCGGGCTTCAGCGTGTCCTTGATGCGCAGGCCGGTCGCACGACCGAACACGACCAAGTCGATCAGCGAGTTGGAGCCCAGGCGGTTCGCGCCGTGCACCGACACGCAGGCCGCTTCGCCGACCGCGAACAGGCCGGGGACGACCGAATCCGGGTTGCCGTCCTTCAGGCGGACGACCTCGCCATGATAGTTCGTCGGAATGCCGCCCATGTTGTAGTGGACGGTCGGCGTGACGGGCAGCGGCTGGCGGGTCAGGTCGACACCGGCGAAGATCTTGCCGGTCTCGGTGATGCCGGGCAGGCGCTCGGCCAGGACCTTGGGGTCGATATGGTCGAGATGGAGGTAGATATGATCCCCCTCCTTGCCGACGCCGCGCCCTTCGCGGATTTCCATCGCCATCGAACGCGACACGACGTCGCGGCTGGCCAGGTCCTTGGCCGACGGCGCGTAACGCTCCATGAAGCGCTCGCCCTCGGAGTTGGTGAGGTAGCCGCCTTCACCGCGCGCACCCTCGGTGATGAGGACGCCCGCGCCGTAGATGCCGGTCGGGTGGAACTGCACGAACTCCATGTCCTGGAGCGGCAGCCCCGCACGCAGCACCATGCCGCCGCCGTCACCCGTGCAGGTGTGCGCCGACGTCGCCGAGAAATAGCAGCGGCCATAGCCGCCGGTCGCCAGCACGACATTGTGCGCGCGGAAACGGTGGATCGACCCGTCTTCCATGCACAAAGCGATCACGCCCCGGCAATTGCCCTGATCGTCCATGATCAGGTCGAGCGCGAAATATTCGATGAAGAAGTCCGCGTCATATTTCAGCGACTGCTGGTACAGCGCGTGCAGCATGGCGTGGCCGGTACGGTCGGCGGCAGCGCAGGTGCGCTGCGCAGGGGGGCCTTCGCCCATATTCTGCATCATGCCGCCGAACGGGCGCTGATAGATCTTGCCCTCTTCGGTACGGCTGAACGGCACGCCAGCGTGCTCCAGCTCATACACGGCGGCGGGCGCCTCGCGGCACAGATATTCGATCGCATCCTGGTCGCCCAGCCAGTCCGACCCCTTGACGGTGTCGTACATGTGCCAGGTCCAGTGGTCCGGACCCATATTGCCAAGCGACGCAGCGATGCCACCCTGCGCGGCCACGGTGTGGCTGCGCGTCGGGAACACCTTGGTGATGCAGGCGGTCTTCAGACCCGCCTCGGCGATGCCCATGGTGGCGCGCAGGCCCGAGCCGCCCGCACCCACGACGACGGCGTCATAGGTATGGTCGATGATCTTGTAAGCGGCAGCGGACATTATGCAGCGCCTCCGAAGGCGATCTTGAGGATCGAGAAAATGGCGATGGCGGCGATCGTGAAGACGAACAGGTTCATGACGACGAGCAGCGCGACCCGGTTCTGGTCCTGCTCATAATCCTCGATCACGACCTGCAGCCCCAGGCGCATATGATAGAAGACCGAGGCGACCAGCATCGCCATCGGGATGGCGGCCCAGGGATTGGCCAGCCACAGATGGACCGAGGCATAGTCGAAGGACGGCTGGCGCAGGATCGAGATCAGCAGCCAGACGACCAGCAGGAAGTTTGAGCCCGCCGTCAGGCGCTGGTTCAACCAGTGATGGGTGCCCGACTTGGCCGAGCCCAGGCCGCGCACGCGGCCGATCGCGGTTCCGGAACGCATCACTTGATCCCCAGATAGAGCCAGAAGGCCACCGTCATCACGACGGCGAAGACGATGGTGGCTTGCGCCTGACGCTTGTTCGACTTCAGCTCGAAGCCCGCGCCGACATCCATGAACAGGTGGCGGATGCCATTGGCCATGTGCTGGAACAGGCAGGCGGTCAGGCCGATGCCGACGACATAGCCGATGATGTTCAGCCTGCCCGACTCGACGGTGAAGACGTCGCGGAACGTCGCATAGCTTTCCGGCCCGGCGGCGACGGCCGCCAGGAACCAGACGAGAAGCGCCGCACCCACGGTCGCCATGCCCGTGCCGGTGGCGCGGTGCAGGATGGAGACCAGCATGTTGGGACCCCATTTCCAGATCTGGAGATGCGGGGAGAGCGGGCGTGCGGTGTTGCGGGCGGCCAAGGGCAGATCCTCGAACAGTCTAAAGTCGGGCTGGTTTGCGGATACGCCTATGGTGAAGACGCCGACAGGATGCAAGTCGCGAGGCGAGATTGATTGCGGGCCGGGATGGCAGGCAGGGGAGGGGCGCAACGCGGCTAACCGGCCCTTAACGCTTTTCACGCAAGGTCGCATCGAACGATTCCAAGTGCCTGAAACGGGGAGCCTGCGTGCCCAAGTCCCAGCCCAATTCCCAGCCCAAGACCGATCTGCCCCCGCCCACGGTCATCACCGCCGCGATCGATCTCGACGCGCGGATCCGGGCCTTTGACGGGGGGGATGGCATGCTGATCCGGCAGGCCGCCGAGCTGTGGCCGGTGATCGAGCCGCGCGCGCAGGAGGTCGTCGATGCCTATTGGGATTATTGGCGCGCCGCCAATCCCGGACAGCCCGACTGGACGCCGCTGGACGAGGAGCGCCGCCGCGTCGCGGGCAATGCCTATCTGCGCAACCGCTTCTGCCACCTGTCGGGGCGCGACTGGGTGGAGTCGCTGGGGCGTTCGGTGGCCTCGGCCTATGCCGCGGGCGTCATGCCGATGGACGCGCTGGCCATGTCCTGCGCCAGCGACCGGGCCGCGCTGAAGATCCTGATGGAGGAAATGTCCGCCGACGATCCGCGCCGGGCGGTGGCGGTCGACACGCTGCTCCGCCTGTTCGGCATGGAAACCGAACTGACCGTCGAGCTCTTCTCGGGTTACGAGAATTGGTGCGCCGATCGCGAGCGCGAGCGGCTGGCCGGGGATTTCCGCAACGGCATCGTCGCGGTGGTCGAGAACGCCTCGGTCGAGGGGCAGGATCTGCGTCGCCAGGCGCAGGACGCCTCGCTGTCGACGCGCGGGATGCTGGGCAAGTCGAGCGAGGTCGCCGCCGCCGCCGAGCAGTCGGCGGTCGCGATGCGCGAGGCGGCACAGACCGCCGCCGGGCTGATCCGCGCGATCGAGGATGCCCGGGCCGAGGTCGACCAGGCCGCCGACGTCGCCAACCGCGCCGCCGACCAGGCGGGCCAGGCGGTCGGCATGTCCGAGATGCTGTCGGATCACGCCAAGTCGATCGAATCGATCCTGGGCCTGATCCGCGACATTGCGGGCCAGACCAATCTCCTGGCGCTGAACGCGACGATCGAGGCGGCGCGTGCCGGGGATGCGGGCCGCGGCTTCGCGGTCGTCGCGCAGGAGGTCAAGAGCCTCGCCAGCCAGACCGCGCGCGCGACCGACGACATCGCCACCAAGATCGCCGCGATCCAGGCCGCGACCCGCTCCACGGTCGAGACCAACGCCTCGATCAAGGCGACGGTCACCGAATTGCAGGCCTCGGCCGAGCATATCCGCCACGCCATGGAGGCGCAGGCGCAGACCGTGACCGCGATCACCGCCGCCGTCGACGAAACCGCGCTGGCGGCCGATTCGATGTCGCACACCATCGCCGCGATCCGCGAGGATACCGAGAGCGTCGCGCAGGAGATCGACCGGGTCGGACGCGGCTTCGATCATCTTGACAGCCAGCTGGGCGACCTGAAGGCCAGCGCCAGCCAGTTCGTGGTGCGCGTCGCCGCCTGATCGACCCTGTTGACGCGCCCGCACGCGCCCGGCACGGGCACGGCATGACGACGATCCTGGTAACCGGAAGCAGCCGAGGCATCGGCGCGGCCATCGCATCGACCCTGGGCGCCATGCCCGAAACGCGCGTGCTGGGGCATGGCACGCGCAGCGGCCTCGCCGTGGATCTGTCCGAGGAGGGCGCGGCCGCCCGCCTCTGGGCCGCGGCGCTGGAACAAGCGGGCGGGGCGATAGACGTGCTGGTCAACAATGCCGGCATCTTCGAGGCCAGCCCGCTCGACGCCGATGACTGGTCGGACAGCTGGGCGCGGACGATGCAGGTCAACCTGACCGCCTCGGCCGAACTCTGCCGTCTGGCGGTGCTGCACTGGCAGGCGCGGGGGCAGGGCGGCCGGATCGTCAACATCGCCAGCCGCGCCGCCTATCGCGGCGACTCGCCCGCCCATTGGCATTATGCCGCGTCCAAGGGCGGCATGGTCGCGATGACCAAGACGATCGCGCGGGGCTATGCCGCGCAAGGCATCCTGGCCTTTGCCGTCTGCCCCGGCTTCACCATGACCGGCATGGCCGACGATTATCTGGCCAGCCGGGGCGGGGACACGCTGCTCGCCGACATCCCGCTCGGCCGCGTCGCCTCGCCCGAGGAGGTCGCCGCGACCGTCCGTTTCCTGTGCACCGATGCGCCGCCTTCGATGACCGGCGCGGTCCTCGACATCAATGGAGCAAGCTATGTCCGCTGACAGCTGGAAGCTGACCCTGCCCTGCACCCGCGACGAGGCGGAGGCGATTGACGCGGCCGACGACCTGGCGATCGAGGCGGTCATCATGACCACCGAGGAGGTGGAGGACGACCGCGAGCATTGGCGGCTCGACGCCTATTTCGAGGCGGAACCCGATGCCGCCACCATTGCTGCGATCCGCGCGCTGGTGCCGAGCGCGGGCGACCACCCCGCCACGGTCGAGCATGTGCCTGCGCAGGACTGGGTGACGATCAGCCAGGCGGGGCTGGCGCCGCTGGCGGTCGGGCGGTTCTTCGTCCACACCGGCGACGAGGCGGTGCCCGAGGGGCTGCGCGGTTTCCACATCCCGGCGGGCCGCGCCTTCGGCACCGGGCATCATGAGACGACCAGCGGTTGCCTGGCCATGCTCGACGCCATGGCGGGCGAGCGGGTGGCGAATGCCATCGACGTGGGCACCGGCACCGGGCTGCTCGCCTTCGCCGCGCGACATCTCTGGCCCGAGGCGAAGGTCGTGGCGACCGATATCGATCCGATCGCGATCGACGTGACCGCCGAGAATGCCGCGATCAACGGCGTCGACGGGGTCGCGCTGATCGTCGCCGACGGGGCGCTGGCCGATCCGATCATGGCGGGCGCGCCCTATGACCTGGTCATCGCCAATATCCTGGCCGGGCCGCTGATCTCGATGGCGCCGGAACTGGCCGCCATCGCGGGACCGAAGGCGACGCTGGTGTTGGCGGGGTTGCTGGAGACGCAGCGCGCCGATGTGGTCGCGGCCTATGAAGCGTGCGGCTGCGCGCTGGAGACGGTCGACCGGCGCGGCGACTGGAGCGTGTTGCGGTTGCGGGCAGGGGCTGAGCGGTTCGTGCCGAGTGGGCCGTTCGACCCCAAGGGACGCGATGGCTGGGCCCTGGATATCTGACTTTCTTCTTCCCCCTTCCGCAAGCGAGTTTCAGGTCGGTCATGCCCCCGGCATGACCTAAACGATGCGGCGCATCGTTTACCTGAAGCTGGGTTGGGGGAGGGTAGGTGTTTGATCCCGCAGTGTGGTGGTACGTTTGACCATCATGCATGGCGGGAGGAGCAATGGCGCAGGTTCTACACGGGAGCGCCCGCACGACGGAGGCAGTCCGTCGAGCGATACAGCGGAGTGAAGAGAGCGTAAGGGCGCTGGCGCGACGACACGGGATTAGCCCGACCACCGTGCAGAAGTGGCGCAAGAGAGCGAGCGTCAGCGATGCCCCGATGGGGCCGAAGGCCATTCATTCCACCGTCCTCACGATCGAGGAGGAAGCGATGATCGTGGCGTTCCGGCGCCACACACTGCTGCGGGACTGTCAGGATTTCCGTGTGTGAGCGGGCATAATGGGTACGAGGAGTTCCCCCTATGTCACGACGCAAAGAACCGACGATACCGAACGAACTGCTCGATCAGCTGCTGGCTGGCGATGCGGCGAGCGCTGCGTTCGAGCAAGGCGGCCTGCTGGATTCACTGAAGAAGGCGCTGACCGAGCGCGCCTTGAACGCGGAGATGGACCATCACCTTGCCGGCGATGACGGCGCTGGCAACACTCGGAACGGTTACGGCCGGAAGACCGTGATGACCGACACCGGCAAGCTGGCGATCGACGTACCGCGCGACCGCCAAGCGAGCTTCGACCCGCAGCTGATTGCCAAATACCAGCGCCGCTTTCCCGGCTTCGATGAAAAAATCGTGTCGATGTACGCGCGGGGTATGAGCACCCGCGAGATCGTGGGGCACCTGCACGATCTGTACGGCATCGACCCCGGCCTTCGCCGGGGCAGGCTGTGTCGCCCGATCTGATCAGCACGGTTACCGACGCGGTGCTCGACGAGATCGTTACCTGGCAGCAGCGACCGCTCGATCCGGCCTACCCGCTGGTCTTCTTTGACGCGCTGCGGGTGAAGATCCGTGACGAGGGCATGGTCCGCAACAAGGCCATCCACATCGCGCTGGGCGTCCGCGCCGATGGTGCCAAGGAGGTGCTTGGCCTGTGGCTCGAACAGAACGAGGGCGCCAAATTCTGGCTGAGGGTGATGAACGAGCTTCGCAACCGCGGCGTCGAGGATATCCTGCTCGCCGTCGTCGACGGCCTGAAGGGCTTTCCCGACGCGATCACCGCCGTGTTCCCGGATGCAATCGTGCAGACCTGCATCGTCCACCTGCTCAGGAACTCAATGGACTTCGTCTCCTGGAAGGACCGCAAGGGCTTGGCGACCGCGCTGAAGGAAATCTACCGCGCGACCGACGCCGATACCGCTGAGAAGGCGCTGACGGCGTTCGAGGCAGGCCCTTGGGGCACCCGGTACCCCGCCATCGGGCAGAGCTGGCGGCGCGCCTGGGCCGAGGTGATCCCGTTCTTTGCCTTCCCCGACGAGGTCCGCCGGATCGTCTATACGACAAACGCGATCGAGGCGCTGAACTCCAAGCTCAGGCGGGCCGTCCGAGCCCGGGGCCACTTTCCCAGCGACGAGGCCGCCACCAAGCTGCTGTACCTGATCTTGAACCGCTCGGAAAAAGAGTGGAAGATGCCACCACGTGAGTGGACCATGGCCAAGGCCCAGTTCGCCGTCATGTTTGGCGAGCGCTTCATCAAGGCCATGGCGGCGTAATGTTCAACCACCCGCCCACACACGGAAATCCTGACAGTCCCCACTGCTGCCGCTGGACGACTGTCTCTACGGCCTCCAGCCGACGATCCCGCACCTGACCCGCTCCGCTCTACACCGTTGCCTGCAGCGGCATGGGATCAGCCGGTTGCCCGAGGTGGATGGCGACCAACCAGCCAGGCAGAAGT
>Ga0308172_1001098_pt1 | contig 22210 bp, 19 predicted proteins | sample PhyGR2_FD_202134 | JGI IMG/M metagenome (GOLD analysis project Ga0308172, IMG submission 202134) | Phyllosphere microbial communities from UC Gill Tract Community Farm, Albany, California, United States - DLSLSG.R2 | ecosystem: Host-associated > Plants > Phyllosphere > Unclassified | place: USA... | reverse complement strand
CAAGCAGGTCTTCCGCGAGCTGCCGATGGAGTTCGCGGTGGAAGCCAAGAAGCTGCTGGAAGTGTCGCTGGAAGGGTCTGTGGGTTAACCCCACCGCCGCCTTCGTTTGAATTTTTCAGCCACGCATCGCGTGGCGCTACCCCGGATTCGTATCATGCTGAAGATCGACAACCTCCACGCCCGCATCGGCGACAAGGAAATCCTTAAGGGCCTCTCGCTGGACGTGAAGCCCGGCCAGGTGCACGCCATCATGGGCCCCAACGGCGCCGGCAAGTCCACCCTGGGCAATGTGCTGGCCGGCCGTGACGGCTTTGACGTGAGCGAAGGCACTGTGCAGTTCGAAGGCAAGGACCTGCTCGAGCTGGCGCCGGAAGAACGCGCCGCCGCCGGTCTGTTCCTGGCCTTCCAGTACCCGGTGGAAATCCCCGGCGTCAACAACACCTACTTCCTGCGCGCCGCGCTCAACGCCCAGCGCAAGGCGCGTGGCGAGGAAGAACTGGATTCGATGCAGTTCCTCAAGCTGGTCCGCCAGAAGCTGGCCGTGCTGCACCTGAAGGACGAACTGCTGCACCGGGGTGTCAACGAAGGCTTCTCCGGTGGCGAGAAGAAGCGCAACGAGATCTTCCAGCTGGCCGTGCTTGAACCCAAGCTGGCGATCCTGGATGAAACCGATTCGGGCCTGGATATCGACGCGCTCAAGAGCGTGGCCGACGGCGTCAACGCGCTGCGCTCGCCGGACCGTTCGTTCATTGTCATCACCCACTACCAGCGCCTGCTCGACTACATCAAGCCGGACGTGGTGCATGTGCTGGCCGACGGCAAGATCGTGCAGACCGGTGGCCCGGAACTGGCCCTGGAACTGGAAGCCCACGGCTACCACTTCCTGAAGGACCGCGTGGTGCCGGAGGCAGCGGTCTGATGAGCGCCCTGCTCGATTCCCTCGCCAGCGGCTTCTGCGGCAGCGACGCGCGCCGCGCCGAACTGGACGCCGCCCTGCAGGCCGGCCTGCCCGGCCCGCGTACCGAAGCCTGGAAGTACACCTCGCTGCGCCAGCTGGAACGCCGCAGCTTCAGCCCCGCGCCGCTGGCTGCCACCGACGTCGACGCCGCGCTGCTGGCCGACATTCCGTCGCCGCGCCTGGTGTTCGTCAACGGCCGTCCGTCGCAGGCACTGAGCGATGTGGCCGCGCTGCCGGCCGGCATCCAGCTGCAGACCCTGTCCTCGGCGCTGGCCGCCGGCGACGACGCCCTGCGCTTTCTCGGCCGCCGTTTCGAGCGCAGCGACGAAGTGTTCGCGCGCCTCAACGCCGCCCTCGCCGATGAAGGCGTGGTGGTGCGCGTGGGAGACGGTGCACAGGTCGAACTGCCGCTGCAGCTGGTCTTCATCAGCGTGGCCGGCGAGACAGACCTGTCCTGGCACCATCGCCACCTGATCGAACTGCGCGCCGGCGCTGCGCTCGGCGTGGTCGAACACCACCTGCATGTGGGCGATGCCGCGCACCTGGGCAACACCCTGGTGCACGTGCACCTGGCCCAGGACGCCGTGCTCTCGCACGCCCGCGTGCAGGCCGACAGCGGTCGCGCCACCACCCTGCTGCGCACCGATGCCGTGCTCGCGCGTAACGCGCAGTACCGCCGCATCGACCTGGAACTGGGCGCCGCATTGAGCCGCCACGAGCTCAACGTGCGCCTGGAAGGCGACAACGCCCAGCTCACCGCCAACGGCGTGTTGCTGGGCAATGGCCGCCGCCATATCGATACCCGCCTGGGCATCGAGCACATCGCGCGCGACACGTCCTCGGAAATGGTCTGGCGCGGCGTGGCGGCCAACCGCAGCCGCGTGGTGTTCCATGGTGGCATCCACATCCGCGCCGGCGCCGATGGCACCGATGCCAACCTGTCCAACAAGAACCTGCTGCTGTCGGCCGATGCCGAGATCGATACCCAGCCCACGCTGGTGATCGACGCCGACGAAGTGAAGGCCGCCCACGGTGCCACCGTCGGCCAGCTCGATGCCAACGCCCTGTTCTACCTGCGCTCGCGCGGGTTGGCCGCCGACCAGGCCCAGCAGCTGCTCAGTGCGGCGTTCTGCCATGAACCGCTGAACGCGCTGGACGCCCGCCTGACCGAACAGCTGCGCCGCCAGCTCGACATCGCCCTGGCCCAGGCAGGCGTGGCATGAACCTCTCCACCGCGCGCCCGGCCCCCGATACCGCGGTGGCCCCGGACTGGGACCGCGTCCGCCTGGACTTCCCGCTGTTGATGCGCGAAGTGCACGGCAAGCCGCTGGTGTACTTCGACAATGCCAACACCGGCCAGAAGCCGGTGCAGGTCATTGGCGCGGTGGATGAGTTCTACCGCCGCTACAACGCCAACGTCAGCCGCGCGGTGCATGCGCTGGGCACCGAGGCCACCGATGCCTACGAAGGCGCGCGCACCAAGCTGGCGCGCTTCCTCAACGTGCGCGCCAGCGAACTGGTGCTGTGCAGCGGCACCACCTTCGCGCTCAACCTGGTGGCCTATTCGTGGGCCCTGCCGCGGTTGAAGGCCGGCGACGTGATCCTGGTGTCGCGCATGGAGCACCATGCCAACATCGTGCCGTGGCAGCTGGTGGCCGAGCGCACCGGTGCCACGATCCGCGTGGCCGAGATCACCCCTGACGGCGCGCTCGATCTGGACGCGCTGCGCCGTGCGATGACCGCCGAGGTCAAGCTGCTCGCCGTGGCGCACGTGTCCAACGTGCTGGGCACGGTCAACCCGGTCCGCGAGATCTGTCGGGAAGCGCGCAAGCGCGGCATCATCACCGTGGTGGACGGCTCGCAGGCCGTGCCGCACCGCAAGGTGGACGTGGCCGCGATCGGCTGTGACTTCTATGCCATCACCGGGCACAAGATGTGCGGCCCCACCGGCACCGGTGCGCTGTGGGCACGCCGCGAGCACCTCGACGCGATGCCGCCGTTCATCGGTGGCGGCGAGATGATCAAGGAAGTGAGCTTCGAGGGCACCGTGTTCAACGATGCCCCACACAAGTTCGAAGCCGGCACCCCCAACATCGCCGGTTTCATCGGCCTGGGCGTGGCGGTGGACTACCTTGAATCGCTCGGCCTGGACCACGTGGAAACACGCGAAACCGAGCTGCTGGCGCACTTCAACGAAGAACTGGGCAAGATCGACGGCCTGCGCATCGTCGGCACCACGCCAGACAAGGCGGCGGTGGTGTCGTTCCTGATCGAAGGCGCCCACTCGCACGACCTGGCCACCCTGCTGGACCTGGAAGGCGTGGCCGTGCGCTCGGGCCAGCATTGCGCGCACCCGCTGCTGCAGTACTACGGCGTGGCGGCGACCTGCCGTGCATCGCTGGCGTTCTACAACACGCACGAGGAGGTCGAGCGCTTCATCGTGGCGTTGAACAAGGTGCGCAAGCTGCTGGGCTGACGGCAGCCGAACGTTGGGTATCCCGGAACGCCGCGAGAGATCGCGGCGTTCTGCGTTCAGGCGGTCCAGGTGGGCCCCAACGTTCGCTCCGGGCACCGCAGCCCAAGGCACGCCGCCAGCGGCCCAACAATGCGATAATGCGAACACTTCTCATTTGCGCACTTGGCGATGTCGTCTCCCCTCCTTCGCACGGGCCAGCCGCACCTCGGCCCGCCGTTGTCGCCCCGCCTGCCGGCGTTAGGCGAACGCCATGCGCGTGCCCTGGCGGCCGGCATCACAGCGCTGGCCCATGTCGGCGTCTTCGTTGCCCTGCTCTGGACGCAGGCCTATTCGCCCGCCAACCTGCCCCCACCGCCGGCCGAGCGCACCCAGCTGATCCTGCTGCCGCCGCGTGCGCCGGAAGTGCCGCTCGAAGAGATCGTCGCGCCCACGCCCAGCATCGCCGCCTCCGTGGCCAAACAGAAGCCCGAACCGCCGCGCCCGCTGCCGCAGACACCGCCGCGCGCCGCTGCCAACTGGGTCATTCCGCCGCCTACGCCACCGCAGCCCACCCCCGATTCACCCGCGCCCCAGCAGCAGGAGGCCTCGGTTGCCGCCGCACCGCCCAGCCCACCGCTGCCCGCCGGCCCGAGCGAAGCCACGCCCGGCCGCGACAGCTGGGAGGGCCGGGTAATGGCGCGCCTGGAGCGCTTCCGGCGTTACCCCAACGCCGCGCGCGCTCGCCGCCAGGAAGGCGTCGCCCAACTGCGGGTCAGCGTGGGCCGCGACGGCAGCCTGCTGGCGCTGTCGCTGGAAGCCACCTCCGGCTTCCCGCTGCTGGACCAGGCCGCGCTGGAAACCTTCCGCCGCGCCGCGCCGTTGCCCAAGGTGCCCGAAGACCGCCCGGCACCGGTGGAGCTGTCGTTCCCGGTGGAGTTTTTCATGCGCTGAAGCGCGTACCGGCCAACGGCCGGTACCTACCCGGCGCCGCGCCCCCCGCCTAGAATGGGCGGCATGAGCACCCTGACCTTCCGCGCGGCCACTGCCGCCGACATCCCCGCCCTGATCACCCTGGTCACTTCGGCCTACCGCGGCGACGCCAGCCGCGCCGGCTGGACCACCGAAGCCGACCTGCTGGACGGCGCCCGTATCGACGCGCAGGGCCTGCAGGCCGACCTGGCCAAGCCGCGTTCGACCATCCTGCTGGCTGAGCGCGATGGCCACCTGCTGGCCTGCGCGCACGTGGCCGACGACAACGGCACGGGCTATTTCGGCATGTTCTCGGTCGACCCCGCCCAGCAGGGTGGCGGCATCGGCAAGCAGATGATGGACGCCGCCGAGGCCCACGCCGCCCGCGAATGGGGCGTGTCGGTGATGCAGATGACCGTGATCGACGTGCGCGAGGAACTGATCGCCTTCTACGAGCGCCGTGGCTACGCGCGCACCGGCATCAAGAAGCCGTTCCCGTATGGCGATGAACGCTTCGGCATCCCCAAGCGCGACGACCTGCGCTTTGAGATCCTGGAAAAGCCGCTGGTGGTCCCGGCGTGAGCGACACCTGGACCTTCGTCTGCGCCAGCGCCGACCTGCTGCCGGGCGAGATGAAAAGCACCTTCGACGAGGTCACCGGCACCCCGATCGTGGTGTTCAACCTGGACGGCGAGCTGTACGCCCTGGAAGACCAGTGCACCCACGACGAGTTCGAGCTGTCCTCGGGTACCTTTGACACCGCCGAGGCCAGCATCGAATGCGTGCTGCATGGCGCCCGTTTCGATATCCGCGATGGCCGCGCCCTGTGCGCCCCGGCCTATTCGCCGGTGGCCAGGTTCCCGGTCAAGCGCGAACACGACGGGGTCTGGGCCCGCGACGACCGCGACTGAACAGCGGCGTTTTGAAAATGGGAATTACTAGCATTACCATGTGCGCCGCGGCCGCCTGGCCGCGCCTGCCTGGTAAACCGTGTCCGCCACCCGTTCCGCCCTCGGTGTTGCTGCCCTGTGGGCCACGCTCTGCGTGGTGCTGCTGGCCGCCGGCTGGCTGAGTGGCGCACGCGCCAGCGTCCCGCTGGCACCCCCGGCCGTGGCGCTGTCCGTGCTGGCCCTGTCGCCGGTCGATGCCACCACCACGCTGCCGCAGACACCGGCCCCCTGCCCGGAACCCCCGGCCAGTGAACAGGCCGCCGCCACCGAAGGCGGTGCCGATCCTGACACCAGCGCTGCGGGCGTAACCCTGCGCCTGCGCCGCGCCGCCTGGGTGGCGGTGGTGCCGCTGTGGCCGGCCGATGCGCTGCGCTGGCAGCGGATGGAACCGTCGCTGCGGCTCAACCCCGGCCACGCCCCTCCCCATGCCTGATCCTGCTGCCACGCACCGCGTGGTGGCCCGGCCCTGCCTGCGCGTCGCGCAGCCAGCGGCCGCGCCTGTTCGCCCTGCCCTGCTCTGCCTGCACCGCCGATCGGCCCGCCAGATCGCTGCATGCCCCTGCTGCCCTACCTTCGCCCTTCTGGACCGTCCTCCATGATCAAGAGCCGCAAGCACTCTCCCTCTTCGCGCAGCGCCGCCTGCCTGGCCACCGCCGGGCTGGTCACCGGCCTGGGCCTGGCCACGCTGCCCGTCACAGCCCTTGCCCAGTCCAGCACCGCCACGCCGCAGACCCTGGACCAGGTGCACGTGCTCGGGGTGCGCGGCTACAAGGCCGACAAGGTCGCCTCACCCAAGTTCACCCAGTCGCTGCAGGACACGCCGCAGACCATCCAGGTGATCACCGCCGACCTGTTCAATCAGCAGGGTGCCACCACGCTGACCGATGCACTGCGCAACAGTCCGGGTGTGGGGACGTTCTACGTGGGCGAGAACGGCAACACCAATACCGGCGACAGCATTTTCATGCGCGGCTTCGACACGTCCAGCAGCATCTTCGTGGATGGCGTGCGCGACATCGGCTCGATCTCGCGTGATGTGTTCAATACCGAACAGGTGGAAGTGGCCAAGGGACCGGCCGGTACCGACAACGGCCGTTCCGCCCCCACCGGCGCGATCAACATGGTGAGCAAGCAGGCCACCCTGCATGACGCGTTGTCCGGCACCGTCTCGGCCGGTACCGACAGCCAGGCGCGCACCACCGCCGACTGGAACCAGACGCTGGGCGCTACCAGCGCGCTGCGGCTCAATGCCATGTGGCAGGACAACGACCAGCCCGGCCGCGACCACGTCAACAACAGCCGCTGGGGCATCGCCCCGTCGCTCGCGTTCGGCCTGGGCACCGCCACGCGCTACTACCTGAACCTGCTTTACGTGGAACAGGACAACGTGCCCGACGGCGGCGTGCCCACCCTCGGCCTGCCGGGCTGGACGCCGCAGCCCACGCTGGAGCAGCTGGCCGGCCACCCGGTGGACCCGGAGACCTTCTACGGTACCCGTGCCGACCACGACGATGTCACCGCGAAGATGGCCACGTTCCGCATCGAGCACGACGTCAACGACAACGTCCGCCTGACCAACACCGCACGCTGGGGCCGCACCGACCAGGACTACATGCTGACCGCGTTCATGGGCACCGGCACCCGGGGTGCCAATGGCGCGGCGACCGGCAACATCCGCTACACCTCTGCCGCCGACCTGGGCAGCTACACCCTTGCGCGCAGCCTGCCGACCTTCAAGGACCAGCAGAACACCATCCTTACCGACCAGCTCAACCTGCGCGCCGACTTCGCCACCGGTGCCGTCACGCACAACCTGAGCACCGGCCTGGAGTTCACCCGCGAAGAACTGAAGAGTTTCGGGCAGGCCGCCACCGGCGGCAGCGTGTGGTCCGCGGCCAACCTGTACGCACCGGACTGGAACGCCACCGGCCTGACCTGGGCCCACAACGGCGCCGACAGCCATGGCAAGACCACGACGTCGTCGGCGTACCTGTTCGACACGCTCACCATCGGGGAGAACTTCCTGCTCACCGCCGGCCTGCGTGCAGACCACTACAAGACCGACTACCAGAGCGCGTCGGTCTGCGGTGGGCGCGGCCCCGCCTGCGGCAGCAATCCGGTCGGCACGGTGATCCGCAATCCGTCGCTGGCGCAGTCGGACACCCTGCTCAACTGGAAAGTCGGCGCGGTGTACAAGGTCGATGACCTGGTCAGCCTGTATGCCAACTACGCCATCTCGCAGCAGCCTCCCGGTGGCAGCAATTTCCAGCTGAGCGCCTCGGCCAGCAGCGCCGACAATCCCAGCCTGGATCCGCAGAAGGCAAAGACATTCGAGGTGGGCACCAAGTGGAGCTTCCTGGACGACGCACTGGCCTTGAACGTGGCGCTGTTCAAGACCGAAGTCAGCAACGAGATCAACACCCAGGTGCTCGATGACGCCGGCAACCCCACCCAGACCGGCAAAAAATCGGTGCAGGGCATCGAGGTGTCCACGGTGGGCCGCATCACCGACAACTGGTCGGTGAGCGCCGGCTACAGCCACCTCGATACCGACGTGGAGGAAGGCGCCAACGTTGCCGCCGATGGCACCCGCAACCTGACCTATACGCCGGGCGATACCTTCACCAGCTGGACCAGCTACACCTTCCCGTTCGGCCTGACCCTGGGCGGTGGCGCCCGGTATGCCGGCCAGATGCACCGCGGTACCGATGGCGCCGTGGGCACCCCGGCATTCACCAAGTCCTACACGGTCTACGATGCGGTGGCCTCGTACACCATCAACCCGCACCTGGTGGTGCGCTTGAACGCCTACAACCTGTTCGACAAGCAGTACGTGGCTGCGATCAACAAGAGCGGGTACCGTTACACCCCGGGCGCACCGCGCTCGTTCCTGCTCAGCGCCGACTACCGCTTCTGATGCGTGGGCGGCGCGGGGAGGTTTCCCGCGCCGCGTAGAGGATCCCGCCATGCTGCTGCATGTTCCCAACGTACTGTCCGCCGATGAACTGGCCCATCTGCAGCGCGCGCTTGCGGCGGCGGACTGGGCCGATGGCCGCGAAACGGTGGGGGCGCAGGGCGCGCAGGTCAAACGCAACCAGCAACTGCCCGATGCCTCGCCGCTGAAGGCCGAACTGGGGCGGGTGGTGCTGGCGGCGCTGGAACGGCATCCGCTGTTCTTTGCCGCGGCGCTGCCGCTGCGGATCCTGCCCCCGCGCTTCAATCGCTACCAGGGCGGGGGCGAATACGGCCTGCATGTCGACGGGGCGGTGATGATCACCGGCCACGGCGAGCAGCGTGCCCACCTGCGCTCGGATGTGTCCTGCACCTTGTTCCTGAGCCCGCCGGAGGCCTATGAGGGCGGCGAACTGGTGGTCAGCGACACCTATGGCGAGCACGAGGTGAAACTGCCTGCCGGCGACCTGGTGGTCTACCCGTCCAGCAGCCTGCACCGGGTCAACGCGGTGACACGCGGTGCCCGGCTTGCCTCGTTCTTCTGGGTACAGAGCATGGTCCGTGACGACAGTGCGCGGCGCATGCTGCTGGAGATGGACAGCGCCATCGAGACGCTGCGCACCGGCGGTGCCGACGCGGCCGCCGTGCTGCAACTCACCGGCGTGTATCACAACCTGCTGCGCCGCTGGAGCGAGGTCTGATCGCACCGTCGCCTGTCCTGCAGACGGTGCATCACCCTCAATCGCAAATCATTCCCATTTGCACCCGGGAACGTATCTCACTACAATCCCGGCGCGTTGCGTCCCGAAACTCCGGGCCGCCGTAGACCGGACACCCCCACTTGCGCCACCCGCACCGCCACCGCAGCTTCGCCCCCGCCATGCGCGGGCAGCGTCCGGCGTTGGCGAGCGTGCTGGCCTGGCTGGCCCTGGTGGCGATGCTGCTCACCGGCTTGCCGGTGCTGGAGCACGCTGTGCCGGGCAGCAGCGCCATCGTGCTGCAGATGCCGGTGGAAGAACGCCCCGCCGGCGGCGGCGAAACCGCCCCGCAGGAAGACGCACCGGCCAAGCTGCGCCGCGTGGCCAGCGCCCGGGCGTCAAGCACGCCGCTGCCGCCGTTGCCCGAACCGGTGGATGCACTGGGCGCGCTGATGGCCACCATGATCGCCTTGCCGCCGCAGGTATCGCCGTCTGTTGATTCGGCACCGGCCACGCCGTTGCCGTCGGCCCCGGGGCTGCGCGTACAGCGCGGCCAGGCGCCACCGCAGGGCTGATCCCGCGCATCGTCTGCGGCGCTAACGCGCCGTCGATGCCGATCACCGCCTGTCTGCCCGCCCTGCGGGCCCCTTCCTGATCTGTGGTGCGTGGCGTGGCCTGCTGGCCGTGCCCGCGCGCGTCCGTCTGCTTTCCTTCGAGGTTATTGCCATGGCCCAGCGCCAGCGTCGTCGTACGTCCCTTTCCCGTTGCTCGCTGAGCATTGCCCTGCTCGGCGCGCTCAGTGCCCCGGCCTTCGCCAACGGTGCCGCTGCCGGCTCGCCGACCACCCTGGACAAGGTGGTGGTCACCGCCGCCGGCTTCGAGCAGAAGATCACCGACGCCCCGGCCAGCATCAGCGTGGTCAGCCGCGAGGAACTGAGCAAGCGCCCGTACACCAGCCTGGTGGATGCGCTGCGCGACGTGGAAGGCATCGACGTGGGCATGGAAACCACCGACAAGAACGGCCGCGCCACCATCTCCATGCGCGGCATGCCGTCCGAATACACGCTGGTGCTGATCGACGGCCGCCGCCAGAGCAACGTGGGCCAGCTGTACCCGAACAACTTCGGCGGCGGCCAGTTCGCCTACCTGCCGCCGCTGGATGCTATCGAGCGCATCGAAGTAGTGCGTGGCCCGATGTCCACCCTGTATGGCTCCGATGCGATGGGCGGGGTGATCAACATCATCACCCGGCGCAACCAGGACAGCTGGCACGGCTCGGTCACCCAGGGCTTCACCGTGCAGCAGGACGACCAGTTCGGCGATGCGCGCACCACCGATCTGTATCTGACTGGGCCGTTGCTCAAGGACCGCCTGGCCCTGGCGGTGCGCGGCAGCTACTACGACGCCAAGGCATCCAACCCGGAGTGGGATGACCTGCCGCTGCCGGACGGCACGCTGTGGGAGCGCAGCATCGGCTTCGGCGGTGGCGGCAAGGCGGTGGCCAACACCAACTGGAACACCGGCCTGCGCTTGAACTGGACGATCAACGACGACCACGACCTGAGCCTGGACTACGACGTCTCGCGCCAGAAGTACGACAACAGCGAAGGCCAGACCGGCACCCTGGACAGCGCCGCCAGCCTCTGGCGCGTGGGCAACGCGACCCTTCCCAATCCGAACGGCAGCGGCACGGTGACCCGCCGCGTGGTGCAGCCGCGCGTCGGCTACACCGCCTACCAGCGCTATGAGCGCGACCAGCTGGCGCTGAGCCACCAGGGCCGCTACAGCTTCGGCACCTGGCAGACCACGCTGACCCACACCACCAGCAACAACCTGGGTCGCTCGCTGCCGCTGACCCTGGACGAGCGCGCGGACCTGCAGACGCTGTGGAACGACGTGTGCGCACGCACCGGCGCGGCGGCCAACTGCGCCGCGGGGCGAGGCAATGCGCTGACCGCCCTGAACGCCAGCGAGCAGGCCCGCCTGCAGGCCTTCCTGCCGCGCCCGCTGCGCACGATGGAGCTGGAAGGCTACGTGCTGGACACGATGCTGGACATGACCTTCGGCGCGCACAAGCTGACCGTGGGCGGCCAGTACAACGACACCGACATGGTGGACGGCGTGTTCGGCATGGACGGCGCGGGCTACCGTGACAACGTCAAGCAGCAGCACCGGATGTGGTCGGTGTTCGCCGAGGACAACTGGTCGCTGACCGACACGCTGACCGCCACGGTGGGCGTGCGCTACGACGACCACAACATCTTCGGCAGCCACGTCAGCCCGCGCGGGTATCTGGTGTGGAACGCCAGCGATGCGTGGACGTTCAAGGGCGGGGTGAGCACGGGCTACAAGACCCCGCGCCCGGACCAGCTGTTCCCGGGCGTGACCGGGTTCGGTGGCCAGGGCGTGCTGCCGCTGGTGGGTTCGCCGAACCTGCAGCCGGAAACGAGCACCAACTATGAGGTGGCGGCGTACTACGAAGGCAGCGACTGGGGCTTCAACGTCACCGGTTTCCTCAACAAGTTCGACGACAAGATCGCCAGCGGCGGCACGTTCCCGAACTGCGAAGTGGCCCCGGTCGGCAGCGGGTACTGCGTGGACGTGGGTCCGGGCTGGGCGGCGCTGGGCTACAGCACCTTCAGCCAGAGCGTGAACATCGACAAGGCCGAAACGCGCGGTGTCGAGGCGGCGGCGCACGTGGACCTGCTGGACAGCCTGCAGCTGCGCGGTAACTACACCTACACCACGTCCGAGCAGACCAGCGGCGTGGACAAGGGCAAGCCGGTGGGTGGCACGACCACGCCGGCCCGGCACATGGCCAATGCCAGCCTGAACTGGCAGCTCAACGATGCGGTCAGTCTGTCGCTGATCGGCGAAGGCCGCTACGACCGCTACCGCGACACGCTGGTGGGCAACGTGGGCGGGGTGAGCACGTCGCAGGTGCGCTATTACGAGGACTACACGATCTTCCACCTGGGCGGCAGCTGGAACATCAACCGCTGGCTGACGCTCAATGCGCGGGTCAACAACCTGTTCGACAAGGACTTCGTGTCGCAGTCGTGCGTGTTGATCAGCGACAGCGAATACAACTGCGTGGACGACTACGCGACCAAGGACCAGCGCCGCAGCTACTGGATGTCGTTGAACGCGAAGTTCTGAGGGTAAGTGCGTCGGGGCTTTTGTGGGTCTATGGCTGGATCGGTGGGGGTGGGGTTGCGGGGCACGCTGCAAGTACGTCCGTGTAAGCTCCGTCGCCGCATCCATGCGGCTCAGGGCCCCGCAACCCCACCCCCACCGACCCCCGACAGTTGGTCGGGGCCCCGGCGCAGTCAAGGGCGGGGGAGCAGAAGCAAGAGCAACAGCAGCCGAGCAACGCTCGGCTCTACCGGATCGCGGCTTGGTTTTTGCAGAGCCATGCTCGGCACCCCTCTCCAGAAAACGGCCAACAGCCCGCTCTTCCCATGCGCGCCGACCCTGTGTCCACGGGACGGCGGGTATGGGTTCGCGGGACCCTCCACCGCATGGGTCCGACGCATGCGTCGGACGGGCTGGGCAGGACGCCCAGCCCCGGCCTTGCCGAGTGCGCAGGATTGCGCACTCGCGCAAGCGGTGGCGGAGCCCACAAGGGTGAGGGCGCATTGCTTGCGAGGCATCGCCTCGCATGCGCCCGAACGCACAGCCGCCAGCGGCTGGGCCGGGCCGCGGAGCGGGGCTTGCGGCGTGTCCCGTGAACCCATACCCGCCGTCACGCCCCGGCAGACCACAGCGCCGCTTTGCTTGAAAGCTTTGAGCTTTGGCCAAAACCACCCACAAATTGCGAACCATTCTCATCAATGGTGTAATTCGCCATTCGATCAAAGCCCATCCCCAGTGCCCACTCCAACCTCCAGCGTGCAGCAGCAACAAAGTCGTGGCTTCTGGCTGCGCACCCTGCACCAGTGGCACTGGATCAGCTCGGCCGTCTGCCTCATCGGCATGCTCCTGTTTGCCGCCACCGGCATCACCCTCAACCACGCCGCCCGGATCGAAGCCACCCCGCAGGTCGTCAACCGCCAGCTGGACCTGCCCGCCGACCTGCTCGCCACGCTCGGCGACCGCGCCGACGGCAACGCGCCCCTGCCCCGTGCCACCGCCCGCTGGCTCGATGCCCAACTGCACATCTCCATCGGCCGCCGCCCCGCCGAATGGTCCGATGGCGAAATCTACCTCTCCATGCCCAGCCCCGGCGGTGACGCCTGGCTCAGTATCGACCGCGACAGTGGCGCCGTCGAATACGAAGCCACCACCCGCGGCTGGGTCTCCTACTTCAACGACCTCCACAAAGGCCGCAACGCCGGACCCGCCTGGGGCTGGTTCCTCGACGTGTTCGCTGCCGCCTGCCTGGTCTTCTGCATCACCGGCCTGTTCCTGCTCCACCTGCATGCCCGCCAGCGGCGCATGACCTGGCCCCTGGTCGGCCTCGGCCTGATGATCCCCCTGCTCATCGCCCTCATCCTCATCCACTGATCGCCCCCACGGAGCCGCACCATGCGCGTCACCCTGACCATCGCCCTGAGCGGCCTGCTCGCCACCAGCCCCGCCTACGCCGCCACCCTCGACATCAACGTCGAAGTGCCCAAGCTCACCGTCGCCGAATATCACCGCCCCTACGTCGCGGTGTGGCTGGAAGGCGCCGACCAGAAAGTCGCCGCCAACCTCTCGGTCTGGTACCAGCAGACCGGCAACAGCGAAGGCCATGGCACCAAGTGGCTCCCCGACCTGCGCCAGTGGTGGCGCAAGAGCGGCCGCACCCTGGACGTGCCCGTCGACGGCGTCACCGGCCCCACCCGCCCCGCCGGCAAGCAGGCCCTGTCGTTCAACGACAAGCAGCCCGCCCTGAAGGCCCTGGCCCCCGGCAATTACACCCTCGTGGTAGAAGCCGTGCGCGAAGTTGGTGGCCGCGAACTGCTTAAAATCCCCTTCACCTGGCCGGTCACCACCGCCCAGAGCGGCAAGGCGCAGGGCGCCACCGAACTCGGCCTGGTCACCCTCACCGCCAAACCGTGACCTTCCGCCCGTCTTCGCCGGCGGGCACACCACACCCCCGCACCGCCGCGTAGCATCGGCGGTCGGACCGTTCCCCGTTTACCGGGCATGTCCCTTGCACCTGCCCCCTTACATGGAGTTGTTGATGAAGCGCTCGCTCGTCCTAGCCGCCGCCCTGGCCGCCGCACTTCCGTTCTCCGCCCTGGCCCACAAAGCCTGGCTGCAGCCCTCGCAGACCGTCGTTGCCGGCGAGAAGCCGTGGATCACCGTCGATGCGGCCGTGTCCAACGACCTGTTCTACTTCAACCACGTGCCGCTGCGCCTGGACAACCTGATCATCACCGCCCCGGACGGCACCGTCGTGCAGCCGCAGAACGCGGCCACCGGCAAGTTCCGCAGCGTGTTCGATGTCGAGCTCACCCAGCAGGGCACCTACCGCCTGGCCACCGTCAACAATGGCCTGTCGGCCAGCTGGGAAGAAGACGGCAAGCCCAAGCGCTGGCGCGGCACCCCGGCCACCTTCGCCACGGAAGTGCCGAAGAAGGCCAAGAAACTGCAGGTAGCGCAGTCGGTCGGCCGGGTGGAAACCTTCGTCACCAACGGCACCCCCAACGACACCGCGCTGAAGCCGACCAAGCAGGGCATCGAAATGGTCGCGCTGGGTCATCCCAACGATCTGGTCGCTGGTGAAGCCGCCCGCTTCCGCGTGCTGGTCGACGGCAAGCCGCGCGCCGGCCTGGCCTTCGAGATCACCCGCGGCGGCACGCGCTACCGCAACGCCCAGGAAGAGATCAAGGTCACCACCGACAAGAAGGGCGAGTTCAGCGTCACCTGGCCCGAGGCCGGCATGTACTGGCTGGAAACCGGCAGCGAAGACAAGAAGACCTCGCTCAAGCAGGCCAAGACCCGCCGCCTGAGCTACGTGGCCACCCTCGAAGTGCTGCCGCAGTAACCCACACAGTTCCGCTTCAGGCCGCACCGGCGGCACGCCCCCTCCCTGGTGGAGGGGGCCCTTGACCAGGATCGATGATGGCGCGGGCCGCATGCCCACCCTGCCCCAGCCCATGAATGACGTACCCCTCGACATCGCCAGCCTCGGTGGCCACACCATGGGCACCACCTGGCAGGTAAAGCTGGTGGTCGCGCGCACGCGTGACCTGCACCCCCTGCATGCCGGCATCCAGGCCCAGCTCGACGCCATCGTGGCGCAGATGAGCACCTGGGAAGCCAACAGTGATATTGCCCGTTTCAACCGTGCCGCGCCCGGCAGCGCACAGCGCGTGCCCGACCTGTTCGCACGTGTGATGGACGCCGCCGTGGACATCGCCCGCCGCAGCGCGGGTGCCTTCGACCCCGCCGTGGGGCCGCTGGTCGCGCTGTGGGGATTTGGCGCGCACGCGCACGCACAACGCATTCCCGACTCCGCCACGCTGGCCGCCACCCGCGCCCGCTGCGGCTGGCAGCGCCTGCACTGGGCCGACCAGACCCTGCAGCAACCCGGTGGCGTGGAACTGGATCTGTCGGCCATCGCCAAAGGCTTCGGCGTGGACCAGGTCAGCGCCTGGCTGCGCCAGCAGGGCGTGCACGCCGCGCTGGTGGAAGTGGGCGGTGAACTGCACGGCTACGGCCGCAAGCCCGATGGCCAGCCATGGCGCGTACTGGTCGAAGCCGGTCCCGAAGAAGAGGCCAGCAGCGCGCTGCCACCGCGGGTGCTCGCATTGGATGACCTGGCCGTGGCCACCTCCGGCGACCGCTGGCACCACTTCGAACAGGACGGCGCGCAGTTCAGCCACACCCTGGACCCGCGCACCGGCGCACCGGTCACGCGTGCCGCCGCGGCCGTCACCGTGGCCGCACGCGATGCGATGCACGCCGACGGCTGGGCGACCGCGCTGACCGTGATGGGCGTTACGCAGGGCCTGGCCTTCGCCCGCGAGCACGCGCTGGCCGCACGCTTTATCAGCCGCGGCGCGCACGGCATTGAAGAACACATGAGCCCGGCCTTCGCACAGCTGCTTGATGCACCACAGGCGCCGCGCGCATGAGCCGTCCGTCGCGCGCCACGGTCGGCAACCTGCTGGTGATCGCCCTGCTGGCGGTGCTGGCGTGGCTGCTGCTGCGCCTGCATCTGCAGGAACCGTGGTGGCAGGGCGCACCCCTGGCATCGCACTGGCGCATCGCCGCGGCCAGTGTGTTTGGCTATGCCGTGCTCTGCGCCCTGATCTGGTGGCGTGGCCGGCCGCGCGACGATGCCGCGGTGGCAGGCGGCCAGGCACCGCTGCTGCTGGTCTGGGCCAGCCAGACCGGCTTTGCCCAGCAGCTGTGCGAACGCAGCGCCGACGCCCTGCGCGCGGCGGGCGTACCGGTGCGGCTGCGCGGCTTGCACCAGGTGGACGCCAGCATGCTGCAGCAGGCCACGCAGGTCCTGTTCATCGCCAGCACCACCGGCGAGGGCGATGCGCCCGACCACGCGCTGCCGTTCCTGCGCACAGTGATGCCACAGGCGCTGGCGCTGCCGCAGCTGCGGTATGGCGTGCTGGCACTGGGCGACCGCAGCTACGGGCACTTCTGCGCGTTCGGCCACCAGCTGGATGCGTGGTTGCGCCAGCACGGCGCGCACCCGTTGTTCGACACGGTGGAAGTGGACAACGCCGATCCGGCCGCGCTGCGCCACTGGCAGCAGTTGCTGGGCCAGCTGGGCGGTACCGCCACCGACCTGCCCGACTGGACCCCGGCCGATTACCTGCACTGGCAACTGCGCAGTCGCACGCTGGAAAACCCGGGCAGCCCCGGTGCCGGCACTTGGCGCGTATCGCTGGTGCCCGCCGACGGCGTCCTGCCCGCGTGGCAGGCCGGCGACGTGGTGGAAATCGGCCCGCGGCATGCGCCCGCCGCGGTGGATGCGTGGCTGGCCGCCACCGCGCTGGACGGCACGCAGCAGATCGACGGCGACACCCTGCACACGCACTTGTCGCGCGCGCATCTGCCCGATGCCGATGAAACACCGGACAACGATGCGGCGGCATTGGTGGCGTCATTGCGCCCGCTGCCACACCGCGAATACTCCATCGCCAGCATGCCCGGCGAAGGCCACGTGCAGCTGCTGCTGCGCCGGCAACTGCGTCCGGACGGCACGCCCGGCCTGGGCAGCGGCTGGTTGTGCGACCACGCCGCGCTCGGCGGCCGCATCGACCTGCGCTTCCGCAGCAACCCGAATTTCCATGCCCCTGCGCCGGACGCCCCGCTGATCCTGATCGGCAACGGCACCGGCATCGCCGGCCTGCGCGCGCACCTGCGTGCCCGCATCGACGCCGGCGCGCGGCGCACCTGGCTGCTGTTCGGCGAGCGCACGCAGGCGCACGACTTCTACTTTGGCGACGAACTGACCGCCTGGCAGCAGGCCGGTTGGATCGAACACCTGGATACAGTGTTCAGCCGCGACGGCGGCGAGCACCGCTACGTGCAGGATCGCCTGCAGGCGCACATCGACCGGCTGTGGGAGTGGTCACGCGAAGGCGCCACGATCCTGGTCTGCGGCAGCCTACAGGGCATGGCCCCGGCCGTGGACGCGGTAATCGAACGCGCGTTGGGCCGCGAAGGCAAGGAAGCCCTGATCGTGGCCGGCCGCTACCGGCGCGACGTGTATTGAGTGCACGGACGCGCCGCGCGCCGGTGACGTTGGTTACCAAACGACCGCCGATGACCTTTCGCGCCACCGCCGGCTCCAATCAACCGCCGATGACCGTTGGCACAACCACCGGTAGGGTCGGTTCCCAAACGACTGCCCATAACGGTGATCGCCGCGACGAACGCATGACCCGCACCGGGGCCGTCTTCGACACAGGTCATGCCACCACTGAACGTTGCACACGCTATCGGCAGTCGATCGGGATGCGACCCTACCAGGGCAGATCACGCCGCCACCGGCCCTAATAAACGGCCGATAACCTCTCGCACCGCCACCGGCCTCCAAACGACCGCCGATGACCTTCCGCACCACCGCCGGCTCACAATCAACGGCCGATGACCTCTCGCACCACCGCCGGCTCCCAATCAACCGCCGATGACCGTTGGCACAACCACCGGTAGGGTCGGTTCCCAAACGACTGCCCAGAACGGTGATCGCCGCGGCGAACGCATGACCCGCAACGGGGCCGCCTTCGACACAGGTCATGCCACCACCGAACGCTGCACACGCTATCGGCAGTCGATCGGGATGCGGCCCTACCGCGGGCTCAGTCGGATCGCGAGCAGTTCACCGCCGCCACGCAACGCGTATCGCGTGCGCGGGCCAGCCGCCAGCCAGGCGGTGTCGCCGGCTTCCATTGGCGGCAGGTCGGTGTCCCCCTCGAACTGCGCCTGCCCGGCCAGCAAATGGATCGCCCACGCCGTGGCCGGTTCGGTGAAGAAGAACATGCTGCCCACCAGCGGTCGGTGCAGCAGTTCGGCCTCCAGCGCGTCGCGGCGCCACATCAGGTTGAAGTCGTGGGTGAGCCCGTCCACCAGCTCGCCGTGGATCTCCGCTTCGCCGGCAAAGCGCACCCGGTCGTGCGGCGGCAGCAGCGTCTGCACGGCCCCGTCGGCGAAGCGCAGGCGCAGGCCTTCGCCGCGCAGCAACACCAGCTCGCGCTCGATACCGGGGAACGAGGAGAACGCCGCGTCCTGCTCGATCTCGGCGATCGACAGGCGCACCTGCCAATCATCGGTGTCGGGCACGCGCAGGATTTCCCGCGTCCAGCCCAGCCCATTGCGCCAGCGCTCGCGGCGGTACTCGAAACTTGGAATCACGCGCGTGGCCGCGCTCAGGACAGGGTCGGTCGACATGCCCGCATTGTGCCTCAGCCAGCGCGGCCGCCGCAGTCCGGACCCAGCAGCTGCGAGCGCGCCAGCCAGTCCTTGTCGGGGTAGTAGGCGAACACCATCGCACCGTCACGCAGGCTGTTGATGAGCGGCTTGGCCACGGTCAGCCGTACCGCCGGGCAGCCGAGACTGCGGCCCAGCCGGCCCTGCAACCGGGCCATCGTCGGGTTCACGTACGGGGCGCCGTGGATGACGATGGCGCGGTCGCGCGCTTTGTCGTTGAAGCCGGGCTCCAGCCCTTCCAGGCGCAATGAATACCCATTGCCGCCCATGTACGTTTCCTTGGCAGTGAACGCACCCAGGCTGGACATGAAGCTGCCATCGCGATTGGAAAAATGTTCGGTCTGGTTGCCGCCGCTGTTGCGGCCGTGCGCCACCCATTCCTCGAACAGCAATTTCTGCCGGGCCAGGTCGAACACCCACATGCGCTGCTCGGTGGACGGGCGCGAGTAGTCGATCACGCTCAGCCGGGTCGGGTCGATGCCCAGTTCCGGCCGCCGCAGTGCGCAGGTCATCGCCTTGGCCGCCAGCTGCAGCACCTTGCGGTCGGCGCCCGGCGCCGCGCGCGCCAGCATGTCGGCCAGCTGTGCCGGCGGCAACGGGGCCGGCGCGGCAGCGGCGCATGCGCCCACGGCCGACCCGGCCAGCGCCAGCCCACACAGGGCAGTTCGAGTTATCCGGGTCACGCGCATGGACGACATACCAGCAGGGCCAATCCCTACAAGGTGGACCCGCCCGCGTCCGATTCCAACACCGGCTGCAGGTTCTGTTCATCGGCCACCGGGCGTACCGCCGGCAGGCTGGTCACCAACAGCGTGGTGCCCGGCACCAGCGCCTTGTACAGCTGCTCGGCAAATTCCGGCGGCAGCGCCATCGGCAGGCTGGGCGTGGCTAGCAGGTCCGGGCTGGCATTGCCGGCGCTCTGCCCCAGCAACGGGTAGGCGGTCCACTTGTGCAGGCGCTGGTGTGCGTCCAGCGGGCTGGGCACGTCCGAGTAGCCCTGCTGCATCACGAACAGGGTGGTGCCCTCGAACGCCGGCAGCGCCTTGGCCTCCAGCCGCGATTCGCCAATCAGCACGCCATCACGCAGCACGTACAGGCGCTGGTCGTGCAGGCTCACCAGGATGCCCACCTGGCCACTCGGCGCGGCCGCGTCGTTCCAGTAATGCGCCGGCGCATCGGTGGTTTCCACCAACGGCTTGCCGGTGCTGTTCACCGGGGCCAGCACCGCCGGGTAGGCCAGCGTCATCGGCGCGCTCTTGGCGTCGGCCACCACCACGGTGTCGCCGCGCTTGGTTTCACCAAACAGCTTCTGCGCGAACGCCTGCGGCAGGCGCACGCAGCCGTGCGAGGCCGGGTGCCCGGGCAGGTTGCCACCGTGCAGGGCGATGCCGTCCCAGGTCAGCCGCTGCATGTAGGGCATCGGCGCACTGTTGTAGAGGTTGGACTTGTGGTCCTTGTCCTTCTGCAGAATGGTGAACACACCAGTCGGGGTTTCATGCCCGGTCTTGCCCGAGCTGATCGTGCTCAGGCCGATGGCGATGCCGTTGCGGTACACATAGGCGCGCTGCTCGTCCAGGCTGACCACCAGCACGATCGGCCCGGCCGGCGAGATTTCCGGATGCCAGAGAAATTCGCCCGGCTTGAGATCGGTGGGCCCGCGCGGTACGGCGGTGGCTTTTTCGGCGGCAGCGCCGGCCGGCGGTGCAGCGACCGCGGCCGAGCAGAGTCCGCTGGCGAACAGGGTGGCCAAGGCCAGGGTAAGCAACGCGCGGCGTGGTGCCATGGGGTCATTCCATCCAGTGATGCGACGACGCTACACCAACGCACTGCATGAAACAGGTGTTCGCAGGGTCTGGCGCGGCCGCCGCAGGGTGTGGCGCCCGCGGCGCGAGCACACCACGCCGTCCAAAAAGAAATTGCCCGGCCACGCATCCCTGCGCAGTACCGGGCAATCATCACGTCCTTGTCGGCATCCCGCCTTCCCCCTGTGCATCCTGCCCAGTATGGGTGCCGGCCATGCTCCCTGCACTCGGCCGTATCCTGTTCCGCCATCACAGCCCTTCCCGGGTCTGGATGCCACCGTCCTGGTGGATCCGCGCCATTCCTTCCGCGCCCGCATCCCTGCGCACCGCGTCCCTGCGTATGTCGGTGTCACCGCGCGTCCTGCGCGGCAACCAGTGACAGGCTCCCTGCCCGTCCCCGACCTGTCCTGTCTGGTCAGCGCCTCGGTACGGATGCCGGCAACGCCCTCCTGGGCGGTTCCGCGGCGGGACTCTTCATGATCCCCGTCGTCATCCGTTGTCGATTCCGTTCGACCGTTGCTGTCCCTATCCCCTTCACCCGCGTCAAATCCTCGACGCGAAGGAAGTGGCCGTGTTGTCGCCGGTACGCGACGATCGCCTCGGCCTTGTGTGGCCCCACGTTCGTCAGTCCCTGCTGCAGCGTCGACGCATCTGCTGTATTGATGTCGATCCGGTCGGATGCTTGCGCAGCCCCCATCAGCAACAGTCCCAGCACCAGCGCCTTACACGAAAACCAAGGCCCCACCTTGCTACTCCTTGTGGCTCGGAACCGGTGCCTGCCGGCTATCCCGTCGGAAGCTCCAGCGTGCCTCGCCACATACACACAGCCTATCGTCCACAGCGACTTCACACAGCCAGCCAAATACCTGACGTTGTGTAGGGAAATCCCTACCCCTGCTCCGGGCGTAGAATGTGAGGACTTGCCAATGCATCCGGAGTGTCAGATGGACAGCACCAAACTCGGCCAATTCGTCAGTGAGAAGTGGGACAGCGAAATCGTCCCGCAATTGGTCGATTACATCCGTATTCCCAACAAATCGCCGATGTTCGACGCAGATTGGGTGGCCAATGGGTACATGGAGCAGGCCGTCACCCTGATGGAAACCTGGGCGCGTGCCCAGAATCTGCCGGGCCTGACGGTGGAGGTGGTGCGCCTGGAAGGCCGCACGCCGCTGCTGCTGCTGGAAATCCCCGCCTCCGGCGCCGAGACCGGCGACGACACCATCCTGCTGTACGGCCACCTGGACAAGCAGCCGGAAATGACCGGCTGGGACGACGACCTGGGCCCGTGGATTCCGGTGCTGCGCGGCGACAAGCTGTACGGCCGCGGTGGCGCCGACGACGGTTACGCCATGTTCGGTTCGCTGGCTGCCGTGCTGGCGCTGCAGGAACAGGGCCTGCCGCATGCGCGCTGCGTGGTGCTGATCGAAGCCTGCGAAGAATCGGGCAGCTACGACCTGCCGGCCTACGTGGACCACCTGGCCGACCGCATCGGCAAGCCGTCGCTGGTGGTGTGCCTGGATTCGGGCTGCGCCAAC
>Ga0308172_1001089_pt1 | contig 22381 bp, 19 predicted proteins | sample PhyGR2_FD_202134 | JGI IMG/M metagenome (GOLD analysis project Ga0308172, IMG submission 202134) | Phyllosphere microbial communities from UC Gill Tract Community Farm, Albany, California, United States - DLSLSG.R2 | ecosystem: Host-associated > Plants > Phyllosphere > Unclassified | place: USA... | reverse complement strand
GGCGTTGAGGCTGACATCGCCCCGCAGGCCGTCGACGATGATGTCGCCCGACACGGTGTTGAGCCGTACGTCGGTGCGCAGACCCGAGACGAGCGCGCTCGCGCTCACGACGCCGAGGGTGAGGGCGACCGTGCGCGGTACCGCGACGCTCACCTCGGCCTTGGGGCCGCCGGATCCGAAGTTGCGGAAGACCTCGAGGAAGTTGTCCCACCGCAGCTGAGGGTGGTCGATCTCGAGGCGGCCGTCGACCATCTCGATGCGCAGGTCTTTGACTGTGACGCCGTGCACCTCGATGCGGGCGTCGGGCTCATCGTGCGCGATGACGTCGATCTGTCCGCCGACGAGGCCGACTTTGAGTTCACGCAGCGAGTCGATGTCGATGACGCGCGTCTCGCCGGGGTGGATGATCCACTTCTCCATGGCAGGTTCTCCTCACTCGCGATATATCGCGTTGTTCCGAGTATCGCGATATATCGCGAGTTCGTCAACCCGGACCCGCGGCGCGAGGGAACGGAAGCTTCCCGGTGCATCGCCGGTTGATGCTCGGGCGCGATGTCAACCCCGAGCGCGCCGGACGGCCCCCGGTCGTAGCGTCAGGAAGCGCAACGGAAGGAGACGGCCATGCCGCAGGGCAGCCTGAAAGACCCGGATCTGTACGAGGAGCTCCGCAAGCAGGGCGACTCGAAAGCGAAGGCCGCGCGCATCTCGAACGCCGCCGCCGCGCGGGGTCGAGACAAGGTCGGCGAGAAGGGCGGTCACGCCGAGAACTACGAGGACCGCACCGTCGCGGAGTTGAAGAAGCGTGCGAAAGAACTCGGTCTCACCGGGTACTCCGGCAAGAAGAAGGCGGAGCTCATCGACATGCTCCGCACCCACTGACGCGATGGCCCGACTCGTCCGCGTCCGCCCCTACGAAGATCCCGGTTACCGCCGGGTGCGCTCCGGTTCGGGGTTTCGATTCGTCGACCACACGGGCGCGTCCGTCCCCGAGCGCGACGCCGAGCGTGCCCGGGGTCTGGTGATCCCTCCCGCCTGGCGCGAGGTATGGATCGCGCGTGAGCCGAACGCGCACATCCAGGCCGTCGGCACCGATGAGGCCGGCCGTCGCCAGTACACCTACCACGCCGACTGGTCGAAGCGTCAGGACAAAGGCAAGTTCGCCCGAGCCCTCCAGCTCGCCGAGTCGCTGCCGCGAGCGCGGTCGCGGGTGACCCAGTCGCTCCGCCGCGCCGAGGCGGACCGCGAGCGGGTGCTGGCGGTGTCCTTCCGATTCCTCGACCTCGTCGCTCCGCGCGTCGGAAATGCCCGCTACTTCGTCACCAACGGCAGTCGCGGGCTGACGACCCTGCAGAGACGGGATGCCACGGTCGAGGGCGACCTGATCCGCCTGTCGTTCCCCGCCAAGAGCGGCAAGCGCGCCGAGCTCTCGCTGCGCGATGCGGAGCTGGCATCCATCGTCGAAGAACTCGCCCTGGGGCGATCGCGGGCGGCGCTGCTCAGCTACACGCGCGGGCGCCGGCGCGTACCGCTCACTCCCGGGGACGTCAACGGCTACGTGCGCTCGCTCACGGGAGGGCCGTTCAGCGCCAAAGACTTCCGGACGCTGCGCGGAACCATCCTCGCGGCGGAGTCGCTCGCCCAGGTGGGCGCGACGGGCGGCAAGAACGAGCGCAAGAAAGCCGAGGTCGCGGCGGTCCGTGCCACCGCCGAAGCGCTGGGCAACACCCCGGCCGTCGCCAAGGCGAGCTACATCGACCCGCGCGTGTTCTCGCTGTACCGCAAGGGGCGCACCCTGGAACTGGGCGGGTCGAAGGATGCCGCGATCCGGCGGCTCATCCTGGGCGAGTGAGTCCGCCTCTCAGCGGGGTCGAACCGGCCGGTCGACCGATAGCGTGAAGGCGTGCGAGCCGAGACCCCCGACGACGGTGACCGGACGGCCCCGGCGGCGACGCCCCGCCAGACCGGAGCCGTTCCCACCATCCACGATGTGGCCGCGGCCGCGGGGGTGTCGAAGTCGGTGGTCTCGCGGGCCCTCTCGGGGGCGTCCGGAGTCGCCGCGCAGACCGTCGAGCGCGTCCGGCGGGCGGCGACAGACCTCGGCTACGTCGCCAACGCTCACGCGCGGGGGATGTCGGCTCGCCGCAGCCACACCCTCGGCGTCTTCGTCCGCGACGCCTCGACGCCGTTCTACGGTCATCTGCTGACCGCGTTCCAGGAGCAGGCGGCCGCTCGCGGCTATCGGGTCGTCACCGCGACCGGGGCCGGCTCCTTCTCGGTCGACGACGAGCGCCGCGCTCTCGAGACACTCGTGGCGCTGCGGGTGGAGGGACTGATCGTCTGCAGCGGTGCCCTCCCCGTCGAGGACATCACGCCCTTCGCGCGGCGCATCCCCGCGGTCGTCGCGGGGCGCCCGGAGCAGGATCCGACGATCAGCAGCGTGTACTGCGATGAAGTGGGGGGCGGTCGCGCCCTCGCCGACCACGTGGCCGATCTCGGGCACCGCAGGGTCGCGGTGATGACGTTCACCCCGGTCTCGTCGATCACTCAGTCCAGGCGCACGCACGCGATGGCCGAGCGCCTGAGCGAGCGCGGTGTCGACGTCGTCACCTTCCGTGGTGACGATGCCGGACCGGGGTTCGGCGGGGCTGACGCGATCGTCGCGGCCGTGCTCGCAGCCGGTGGGGTCACCGCCTTCATGGCACCGAGCGACGCGTGGGCGGTGGCGGCCCTCGAGGCGCTGCGCGTGCGCGGGGTCGCCGTTCCCTCCGAGATGTCGGTCACGGGCTACGACGGCGTCACGCCGTTCATGACCTCTCTGTTGGGTCTGACGTCGTGGCGTCAGCCGCTGCGGACGATCGGCCGGCTGTCGGTCGACGCGGTCGTCGATCAGATCGATGGCCTCGCCACCACGGTGACGCACCACGCGATCGACGGCGAGTTGATCCCCGGGCGTACAGCCGTCGCCCTCTGACGTCGTCACCGTCCGTTCACCCACCGGATGCCGCGCCGTCGACCGGGTCGCGACCGTTCCGCCCAGAATAGGGAACGTTCCCTATCGGCATCACGGAGAGTCCGCATGAACGACCACATCGCCCACAAGCTGCCCCGAGACGACAGCGATCCTTTCCGCTACGGCGTCTATCTGCGACCCGACGCGAAGACCTGCCGCGCGGTGACCACGGTGACCGATCAACTGCGTGCCCAGTACGGCTTCCTCTCCGCGGGCGCGTTTCCCCCGCACGCCACCCTCGTGGGCAGCCAGCCGTTCGGATTCTCGGAGCCCGCGGTCGTCGATGCGCTCACCGAGATGCTCGACGATCGCCCGGCCTTCGCCGTGCATAACGCCGGCGTCCGCGCGCAGGGCCGGGGCTACGTCTACGACGTGAGCGAGAACCCGGACGGCTCGGTGAACGACGACCTGGTGAGCCTGGCTCGCGACATCGAGGCGACGGTCGCCCCGTTCCGCGCGTCGATGAACAACCCCCTGCCCAACGACTTCGTCCCGGAGCTCTACCGTGGGCACCTCTCGCTCGCGTCGCACGACCTGTACGTGCGTCCCGACCTGTACGAAGAGGTGGGGGAGTTCATCCGCGAGCTCGAGGTCCCCGTCCCGGGCGGCTTCTCGGGCCGCACGGTGGTGATGTACCGCACGTCGAGTCCCGATTGGTCGGGACGCTGGTGGCAGACGATGACGTGGGAGCACGTGCGCACCTGGAATCTCGCCGGCGCGTAGTCCGGTTGGAAGAGTCCGGATGCCGCACGGTCGCGGCATCCGGACTCCGTCACTGCCCGGCCGGCATCCACTGCCCGGACAGGGCGCGCAGGTGTCGGATGAGCACTCCGTGCTCTCCGCCCGCTCCCTCCGCGACGTAGTCGAGGCTCTCCTGGGCGCGAGCGACCTCGACGCCGGAGCGGAAGCCCGTGTACGTGCCGCCGGCCCGTTCGAGGATGTGGGCTCCTGCGGCCACGTCCCAGGGGTGGGTGTCGAAGCCCATCGTGGCGTCCGCCCACCCGGCTGCGACGTGTGCGAGGTTCAGGGCCCCGCTGCCGGTGCTGTGGTGGTGCTGGTACGTGCGAGTGATCTCGGCGAGCAGGTCGAAGGCGCCCTCGCCCAGGAGGTCGACGTCGTGCTGTCCGGGAAAGCTCGTGAGCAGGGTGGAGAGTTCGGCGGGGCCGGATGCCGATCGCATCGGCGCGCCGTTCAGGCGGGCGTGCTCGGCGTCGGCCGAGAACATGTTGTCGGCCACGGGGTCGAACACGACGCCCGCGACGACCTCGCCGTCGAGCTCGGCGGCGATCGAGATGCACCAGTAGGCGAGACCGCGCGCGAAGTTGGCGGTGCCGTCGATCGGGTCGACGATCCATCGCAGGGGGGCCTCTCCCGAGCTGCCGGTCTCTTCGCCCAGGATCACCGAACCGGGTGCACCGTCCTGGAGGGTCCTGGCGATGGCGGCCTCGGCCGCTCTGTCGTGGATCGTCACGACGTCGTGCACGTCGCGTTTGAACGACACGCTCATGCCCGAGCGGAACGCCGAGAGCAGGGCTGGCGCGGCCATTCGTGCGGCCGTCTCGGCCACGGCGCGGAGGTCGTCGGGGGAGGGGGAGGGATGCGTGGTCATGGTTCTCCTCGGGGTCAGGGGGATTGATTCAGGTGCTCGTGAACGCCGCGTGAACGCTCGGCGACCGCTCGCCGGTCGCCTTGACCCGGTCTCTCGCGGTGTCGCAGAGTGAGTCCGTTCTCAGAAAAGGGAACGTTCCCTATGACGGAAAGGTAGCCGATGACGCTCTCGACACTCGACCGCCGGCCGACGCTCGCCGACCGTCGTCGGCCGGCCCCGACCCTGGCCTGGCGGCGCGCCGACCGGCGCGTGGGGGCCGCGCTGATGGTTCCGGCGCTCGCGGTCTTCGCGGTCTTCGTCTTCTACCCCCTCGGCAAGGTCGTCTGGCTCAGCACCCAGGGGACCGACATCTTCGGTCAGGCCGCCGGCTTCGTGGGTGCGAAGAACTTCGCGACGATCTTCACCGACCCGCAGTTCGGCGACACGCTGTGGCGGACGGCCGTGTTCTGCGTCGCGGTCGTGGTCGGTCGCATCGTCGTCGGGCTGCTCATCGTCCTCCCGTTGACCGCGAAGCTCCGCGGCATCCGCGTCTTCCGCGCCCTACTGACCTCACCGCTCGTGGCCTCGGTCTCGGTGGCATCGGTCGCCTTCGCCGCGATGCTCTCCCCGGCCGGCGGGCTGATCAACTCCGTGATCACGCGCTTCGGCGGGACGCCGGTGCCCTGGCTGACCAGCACCCCGTGGGCCATGCCGAGCGTGATCGCCGTCACGGTGTGGGGGTCGCTCGGATTCACGGTGCTCCTGCTGCTCGGGGCGTTCGGGGCGATCGATCCCGACGTGATCGAGGCGGCGCACCTGGACGGGGCGGGTCCGCTCCGCACGCTCTGGTCGATCTCGCTGCCGCTGATCACGCCGACGCTGTTCTTCATCGTGGTGACGGGTGCCGTCGAGGCGCTCACGACGTTCGGGCAGATCCAGATCCTCACCGGCGGAGGGCCGGCGAACTCGACGACGACGTTGGTCTACACGATCTATCAGGCGGCGTTCGGGGCGGGGAGCGCCAACTTCGGCATCGCCGCAGCGGTGGGAGTCGTGCTGTTCCTGCTCGTGCTCGGCCTCTCGCTCGTGCAGTTCGGCGTCCTCGAGAAGCGGGTGAACTACTGATGGCGCGGCCGCTGACCGTCCGCGCGCGTCTGCGAAGCACCCTGCTCTACGGCTGGCTCGTCGTCGCGGTGATCGTCGTGTGCTTCCCGCTGTACTACATCTTCGAGGGCGCGCTCACACCCACCGCCTGGCTCGACGAGGGTCTCGAGGGTCTGCTGCCCGTCCATCTGACGCTCGACAACGTGATCCGCGCCACCCAGGTCATCCCGCTCGGCCACCAGTTCCTCAACAGCGTGGTGGTGACGCTGGTGCAGACCTTCTTCCAGGTCGCCATCGGCATCGCCACCGCCTACGCCCTCGTCTTCTGCGGGCTGCGGGGCACGCGGGCCCTCTTCCTCCTGATCCTGTCGAGCATGATGGTGCCGGGCGAGACCATCCTCATCGCGAACTACCTGACGATCTCGTCGTGGCGGCTGATCGACACCCTGCCGGCGGTGTTCCTGCCGTTCCTCGCCTCGGCGCTCAGCATCTTCCTGTTCCGGCAGGCTTTCCTGAGCTTCCCGGGGGAGCTGCGCGACGCCGCCCTCCTCGACGGTGCGGGGCACGCCCGCTTCATCCGGTCGATGTTGCTGCCGATCGTGCAGCCGACGCTCATCTCGGTGACCCTCGTCAGCGCGACCGCCGCGTGGAACGGGTTCTTCTGGCCGTTGCTGGTGACCAACTCTCCCCAGAACCGCACGGTGCAGGTCGGCATCGCCCAACTCTCCAGCGCCGAGGCCGCCGACGTCGGGGTCGTGCTCGCCGGCGCGGCCATGGTCACCCTCCCCGTTCTCGTCCTCGTGCTGCTCGCGCAGCGCTTCCTCGCCGGTGGGATCACCGCCGGCGCCCTCAAGTAAGACCCGACAGAAAGAAACCCGAGCCCATGTCTCTGCGCCCCCGCACCACGATCGCGGCGACCGCCGCGGGAGCCGTCCTGCTTCTCGCCCTCGCCGGGTGCACGGCATCCGGATCCTCCTCCGGAGACGATTCCGGCCCCGTGACCCTCCAGTTCTGGCACGAGATGAGCGGACCGGCGGCGACCGAGCTCGACGCCCTCGTGTCGCAGTTCAACAGCGAGCATGACGGGAAGATCACCGTCGAGTCGTCGTTCCAGGGGTCGTACGCCGACGCGCAGACGAAGTACACCGCCGCCGTGCAGTCGGGTACGACGCCCGACGTGCTGATGATGAACGACATCTCAACGGGCTTCATGGCCGACTCGAAGAAGACCGTCCCCCTGTCGACCTTCACCGCGAGCGACACCTCGTTCTCTCTCGACAGCTTCCCCCCGGCGGTCAGCGCGTACTACGGCGACGGCGCGGGCGGGCTCGCCGCCATGCCCTTCGCGGTCTCGCAGCCGGTGATGTACCTCGACCGCGACCTCGTGACGCGCTCGGGGTTGAACCCCGACTCCCCGCCGCGCACGCTCGCCGAGGTGGCCTCGTGGGCCGAGAAGATCCACGCGGCGACGGGCGCCTCGGGCCTGACGATGAACATGGCGGACTCGTGGATGATCGAGCAGATGTCGGCCGCGGGCGGGGTGGACTTCTGCACCCCCGACAACGGTCGCGGCTCCGACCGCGTCACCGGACTGCAGCTCACCTCGCCGACGCAGGTGGACTTCATGCAGCGACTGCAGAAACTGTTCCAGGACGGCTCGATGCTCAACCCCGGCACCGACAACAGTGCGATGGTCTCGGCGTTCGCGAGCGGCAAGGTGGGCATCATGCTGACCTCGACCGGCGCCTACACGACGGCCGATCCGAAGAAGACCGCATCGACGGTCGCCGCCTTCCCCTCCACCGCCGATTCCGACGACGCGGGCGTGGTCATCGGCGGTAACGCGCTCTGGATCTCGGGGGACGGACACTCCGATGCGCAGCAGCGCGCGGCGTACGCCTTCGTGAGCTTCCTGCACTCGGCCGAGGTGCAGGCGGCGTGGGCGAATGCCACGGGGTACCTCGCGTCGAACACGGGGGCGGCCTCCACCACGACCGGCGCGGCCTCGCTCGCCGATCCGAACGTCCGGGCCATGGCCGACCAGCTCGCGAACACTCCGGCGTCGAACGCCGCCGCGGGGTGCCGCACGGGCGCTTTCCCCTCGCTGCGATCGACCGTCATCGGGGCATTCACCCAGGTCGCCGAGGGAGCCGACGTCACCTCGACGATGTCGGATGCCGAGACGAAGGCGGCGTCGCAGATCTCCGCGTACAACGCGGCGGCGGGCTGAGCCGCGGACTTCCCGCCCGCGCCCCCGGCCTGATCAGGTGGAACGGGGGCGCACGCTGTTCGAGGCGATGAGCGTCTCTGACGACTTCCCCGATCTCGTCGCCTGGTTGCAGGCGAAGACACCCCAGCAGTGGGCCGAGAGGGCACGACGGCTCCGATCCGCGGCCGACGCGGGCGTAAGGTGGCGCGGTGAGCATGTGGCGCGACGTCGGCCTGGTCGCCGTGGGTGGCGCGATCGGCACCGCCGCACGCGCCGGACTCACCCTCGCGTTCGGCGAAGACCTGGGCCCCGCCCTCGTGCCGGTCATCAACGTGGTCGGGGCGTTCGCGATCGGCGTCCTGTACGGATGGCGGGCCCGGATGCCGGAATCCTCGCGCGCGCAGCGGGTGCAGCTGTTCATCGGCACCGGCATCCTCGGCGGGTTCACGACCTACAGCTCCCTCGCGGTCGAATCGGCGGATCTCGCGCTGCTGTGGTGGGGTGTGGCGACAGTGATCGCGGGGACGGTGGCGGCCTGGGGCGGAGTGCTCCTCGGGCGCGGAGGGGCACCTCGATGACACCGCTGCTCTTCCTGGTCGTCGCGCTCGCCGGCGGCGTCGGCGCCGCGCTGCGGTACCTCCTCGACGTTGCGGTGCGGCGGCGGACGGGGGAGCGCTTTCCCTGGGGCATCCTCGCGGTGAACCTCACGGGCGCCCTGGCTCTCGGCATCCTGAGTCCTCTGCCCGTGGACGAAGCATGGCGCTGGATCGTGGGAACCGGTCTGCTGGGGGGATACACGACCTTCAGCGCGGTGGCGGTGACGACCGCTCTCCTGGCGGAAGAGGGCCGGACGCGGGCATCGGTGACCTATGCGGTGGCGTCCTTCGTCGGGTCGGTGATCGCGGCGGCTCTCGGCCTCTCGATCGGCTCGGCGCTGTGAGCCCCGCGCGGTCCGACCGTCCGGAGCGCATGGGATACTGAGCTTCGATACATTCCTGTATCGAAATTATCCGGAGGGTCCCCCCGTGTCGTACCTGGCCGTCCTGAGCCTGAAGAACCGCGCCCTCATCGCCCTCGTCACGATCGTCGCCGCGATCTTCGGCGGCCTCGCGTTGACCAGCCTCAAGCAGGAGCTCATCCCCTCGATCGAGTTCCCGCAGCTCGCCGTCGTCACGACCTACCCGGGCGCCTCGCCCGAGGTCGTCGAAACCGACGTGTCGACGCCGATCGAGAACGCCATCCGCGGCGTGGAGGGGCTCGAATCCAGCACCGCGACGAGCACGACGAACTCGTCGATCGTCTCGGTCAAATTCACCTACGGCACCGACCTCGCGGGGGCGCAGCAGAAGATCCTCGCCGCGATCGCGCGCATCAAGGACCAGCTGCCCGACTCCGCCGACACCACCGTCGCCTCGGCCAGCATCGACGACTTCCCCGTCATCCAGCTCGCCGTCACCGGCTTCACCGACGCCCAGGCGACGCAGTCGATCCTCCAGACGAGCATCGTGCCCGACCTCGAAGACGTCGCGGGCGTGAACGGCGCGCAGATCGTCGGCGGCACGGCCCAGCGGGTCACGATCACCCCCGACACCGCCAAGCTCGGCGAGCGCGGCTTCAGCCAGCAGGCGATCACCGACGCTCTCGACGCCAACGGTGTGCTCTTCCCCGGCGGCTCGCTGACCGAGGGCGGCCAGACCCTCACCGTGCAGACGGGGTCCAAGCTGACCAGCGTCGACGAGATCGCGGCGCTCCCGCTCGTGCCCACCGACGCCGCCCAGTTCCAGGCCGGCCAGACGAAGATCAGCGACGTCGCCACGGTCGCGCTCGAGCCCGACCCCGTGACCACGCTGTCGCGCGTCGACGGGCAGCCGGCGCTCACGATCGCGGTCACCAAGCTCCCCGCGGCCAACACCGTCGACGTCTCGCGCGGGGTGCTCGCGGCGCTCCCCGGCCTCGAATCGCAGCTCGGCCAGGGTGCGACATTCACGGTGGTCTTCGACCAGGCGCCGTTCGTCCAGCAGTCGATCGAGGCTCTCGCTCAAGAGGGGCTTCTGGGCCTCGTCTTCGCCGTCATCGTGATCCTCGTCTTCCTCGTATCGGTGCGCTCGACGCTCGTGACGGCGATCTCGATCCCGACCAGCGTGCTCATCACCTTCGTAGGGCTCCAGGCCTTCGGCTACTCGCTGAACATCCTGACCCTCGGCGCCCTCACGATCGCGATCGGCCGCGTCGTCGACGACTCGATCGTGGTGATCGAGAACATCAAGCGGCACTACGTCGGCGACGCCGACAAGATCCCCACGATCGTGCGAGCGGTGCGCGAGGTCGCGGCGGCCATCACGGCCTCCACGATCACCTCGGTCGCGGTCTTCCTCCCCATCGCGTTCGTGGGAGACGTGACCGGAGAGCTCTTCCGGCCCTTCGCCCTCACCGTGACGATCGCCATGACGGCTTCACTGCTCGTGTCGCTGACGATCGTGCCCGTGCTCGCGTCGTGGTTCCTCCGGCCCGGAAAGGTGATCCGGGATGCCGACGGCAATCCGGTCGACCCGGAGTCGCCGACCGCGCCGCCCTCGCGCCTCCAGAAGGCCTACGTCCCGGTCCTGCGCTGGACGCTGAAGCACTCGTGGGTCACCCTCACCCTGGCCGTGCTCGTGCTCGGCGGGACGCTCGCGTCCGTCCCCCTGCTCAAGACCGACTTCCTCGGCGACTCCGGCCAGAACACCTTCACGGTGACGCAGAAGATCGGCTCCGCCCCGAGCCTGGATGCCGAGGACGCGGCGGCGCAGAAGGTCGAAGCCGTCCTGCTCGACACCGACGGCGTCCAGACCGTGCAGACCTCGATCGGATCGAGCGGTTCCGCTCTGCGTGACGCGTTCTCGGGCGGGGGATCGGGCATCACGTACTCGATCACCTCGGAGTCGGGCGTCGACCAGGTCGAGCTCCGTGACCGCGTGCGCACCGCGCTCGAGGCGCTGCCCGACGCGGGCGACATCCAGGTCGCAGCCTCCGGGGGCGGACTCGGCTCCGCCGGCATCACCGTCGACGTCACCGCGGCCGACGGGCAGTCGCTGCAGCAGGCGAGCGACGCGGTGGTGGCGGGTCTGCAGGGGCGCGACGGCATCGGTCAGGTCACCAGCAGTCTCTCGGCATCCCTTCCCTTCGTCTCCGTGCGCGTCGACCGTGAGGCGGCCTCCGAGCGAGGGCTGTCGGAGCGCGCGGTGGGAGCCCTCGTCTCGGCGACGCAGCAGCCTCGGCAGGCGGGCACCGTCGAGATCGACGGGCGCGGGGTGACCGTCTACGTCGCCACGGCCAACCCTCCGAAGACGATCGACGATCTGCGCGCCCTCGAGATCCCGAGCGCGCGGGGCGAGGTGCGTCTCGACCAGATCGCCATGGTCGAGCAGAGCCAGACTCCGCCCTCGATCTCGACCTCGCGGGGACTGCGAACGGCCACGATCACCGTGACCCCCACGACCGACGACCTCGGCAGCTCCTCGTCGACCGTCAATTCGGCCCTGGCCGACACCGCCTTGCCTCAGGGGGCCACCGCCAAGGTGGGCGGTTCGGTCACCGACCAGGCCGATGCGTTCAGTCAGCTCGGCCTCGCCCTGCTCGCGGCGATTCTCATCGTCTACGTGGTGATGGTGGCGACCTTCAAGTCGCTGCGTCAGCCGCTCGAACTGCTCGTCTCGGTGCCGTTCGCGGCGACGGGCGCGATCCTCATGCTGCTCGTCACCGGTGTGCCCCTCGGCGTCGCCGGCATGATCGGTGCGTTGATGCTGGTCGGCATCGTCGTGACCAACGCGATCGTGCTCATCGACCTGGTGAACCAGTATCGCGCCCGCGGTCTCAGCGTCTTCGAGGCCACGGTCGTCGGAGGCGCGCGTCGCCTTCGCCCGATCCTCATGACGGCCCTCGCGGCGATCTTCGCCCTGGTGCCGATGGCGCTCGGGATCACCGGCCACGGCGGTTTCATCTCGCAGCCGCTCGCGGTCGTCGTGATCGGCGGACTCGTGTCGTCGACTCTGCTGACGCTGCTCGTGCTGCCGACGCTCTACAACCTCATCGAGGGAGCGAGCGAGCGGCGCCGCGAGCGGCGGGCGGTGCGAGAGGCAGAGCACGTCGAGTCGACGGCCGATGACGGGCACCCGCTGAGCCGCCGAGAGCTGCGCGAGAAGCACTGACGCGCGAGGGTCGGGATGCCGTCACTCGCCGTCGCGACCTCCGCGCCGGCTCCGCCGGGCGATGCCCGATATCGCCCGCCGGGGCGAGGGTGCCACCGCTGTCGAGCGGCGAGCCGTCGACGCCGGGTCGTGCGGCGCGGGCGAGGCGTCGCGGCCGCGCCGCCGAGGAGGCCGGTCGGGTGAGGGCGGCGCCCCGCGCGCGCGACAGCCGCGCGCGACGGACGGGCGTGTGCCGCGCGGAAGCGAGCGGGGTCGTCGTCTGCTTCGACGTGGCCGCCGTCGCCGAAGCGAGGATGTGCGTGAACATCCCCGACCACGCGAACATCGCCGCGCACGAGATGGTCTCGAACAGGGCCAGGTTGATGGTCGCCGAGACGAACAGGGCGATCGAAATGATCAGCCACACGGTGGCGATCCCGGTGGCGATGGCCATGCGTTTTCCGAGGCGGTGGAACAGGAACGGCGCGCTCAGCAGTAGGGCGAGGAAGCCGAGGACCATGGAGCCTGCGACCTTGTCGTGAAGGTCTTTGTCGGTGTTCAGGGGAATGCAGCCCACGAGGGCGAGATTGACGCCGACGACATTCAGGCAGATGAAAGCGACCGTGGCCGCGCCGCGACGGACCGGGCCACGGCCCACGCGTCGCACATCGCGCCGGACGCGGAAGGCGAACACCACGACGATCATTCCGCTGACCTTGAGCGTCGTGTTGAAGAATGCGCTCGACAGATCGCCGAAGATCCCCAGCTGGCTGAAGTGCAGTTGCCACCACAGCGGGTCGCTCGTCGTCGCGATCGACAGGAGCAGGCCGCTCACCAGGGCGATCAGAGCCGCCGCGCCGACGTGCATCGTCGGTACCGCGTCGAGGCGGCGTGCCAGGCCACCCAGACGCGGCACCGGAAGCGAAAAGGGAACGGCGGAGCGGAGCACGGTGCTCATGTGGGGGATCTTTCCTCAGGACGGAACGAGAATCCCCCCACATCGCGGGACCCTCGGCCCCCGTCGGCTCATTCGGGTATGAACCAGGGGAAAACCTCGGTCCATTGCCGCCCCCGGCCTTGACGGAAACCGTCAGGGCTCATGGTATCGTTCGCGCCGCCCAATCGGGAAAGGACTTGTCTGAGAAAGCCCCAGGTCATATGGGCATTTTCTTGTCCCCCATTTGGGGGACAAGAATGGTCAGGAGGCGAAGCGGATGCCCCATTCCCGGGTCAATTTCCCGCCCGGTTCGAGCGATTCCAGGTCGATCCCCGTGGCAAATGCGTTCGCAGGTGCCGTCATCGGCTCGATGGCGACGGCGAGGGGATGACCGGGGTACCGGTCGGTGGTGAACACCTGCGCCCAGCGGAAGCCCGCGTCCTGCCAGAGCTGCACGCTCCGGCCGTCGGGAGCGGTGAGGGTGTGGTGCGCACGGCCCTCGGCATCCCTCTCCAATCCGCGGTACCCGTTGTCGAGCGACGCATCGCCGAGACGTCGACCATCGCGCAGGTCGTCGGCGGGACCGACCGGTACCTCGTCGACGGGGATGTTTCGCTCGTCGAGCACCAGCGTGGTCGTACCGGTCGAGTGCACCACGAGGTCTTCGGTGGGGACCCCGCCGATCTGCAGATAGGGGTGGACGCCCAGCGCCAGGGGGGCGGTCTTCGCGCCGACGTTCTCGATGTCGTGGGTCACGTGCAGGCCGTCGGCCTCGAGAGCGAAGGTGACACGCGTGCGCAGGTGGAACGGGTATCCGGTCTGCGGAAAGACGTCGGCCCCGAGGACGAGCCGCTCATCGGTGTGCTCGATCGGCTGGTAAGTGCCGAAGCGCAGCAGCCCGTGGCTGGCGTTGCCGAACTTCGGCTCGCTGATCGCGAGCTGCAGATCCTCGCCGCCGAAGGAGTACTTGCCGTCGCGGATGCGATTCGGCCACGGGACGAGGACGACCCCGGATGCCGCGGGTGTGGGGAGGTCGTCGGCATAGCGCGGTACGAGATCGACGCCCTCGACCGTGAGCGCGCGCAACGCTGCGCCCACCTGTGCGATCTCGGCCGAGGAGTGCTCGCCGCGGAGGTGGAAGCGGTGTCCGGTGGGGTCGGCGGTCATGACGAGGCCTTTCGCGAGCGGGGCGGGCGCTGCAGCCACGGCCGCAGCATGCGGGTGACCCACGGGAGCACCGCGTAGGTCATGACGGGGGTGAGCATGAGAGTCGTGGCGAGCACGCGCAGCACGAGCGGGATCTCGGCGAACCCGGGGACGAACCCCAGTAGCCACGACGCCGCGAGGTTCGTGGGGAAGAATCCGACCCAGATCGTGACGGCCTGCTTCCAACGCGGGGGAGCCGCGGGCAGCGGCTGATGGATCGGCTGCGTTCCGGCATCCGTCGCCGTCGCCGCCTCGAGGACGGATCCGTGGGGTGCGTCGAACCAGCCCTCGATGCCGGTGCGGCGCTCGCTGCGCTCTTCTCGAGCGAAGGGGCGGCCCGAGTCGAGCCACCACTGTCGCTGGGGAGAGCTCTCCCACTCCTCCAGCGTGGTGATGTCGCGGAAGCGGTACAGCATGTACCAGAGGTCGCTGTCTTCTCCCGCGCGGACCCAGCCGGAGCCGAGAAAGCCCGGGAAGGCGGTCGCGAGGTCGGTGCCGGCCTGCATCCAGGAGGTCGCTTCGGCGGTGCGCGTCGGGTCGATGCGCCGCTCGATCGCCACCGTGATGGGGTGGGCGTCGGTATCTGCCATGCATCCATCTTCGTGCAGGGTGGGTGTCTGCCGGGGGCGAAGGAGGCATGTCCTCCCCACGTTGTGCGGCTGTGGGGCGGTGAGTTCGCGCGGATGGGGACATGGATGCCATTCACAGGCGTGGGCTGTACAGTTGGCCGGTCGGCTCTGGGCACCGCGCGTGATGCGCGGATGGGTTTGTGAGTCCAAGGGGCCGATGGACAGGACGCGATCGCGGCCTCGACCATCTTTAGTGAATGGCCCCCGGCCGACGGAAGTCCGGGTATCGCACCGCTACGAGCGGCGCTGCTGTTTCGCGCGAACAGAACCCAGGAAGTTTCCCCATGCCCAAGAACAAGAAGCCCGCCGGCGGTCGCGCCGCCAAGAACTTCGAGCCCCGCTACGGCGCCAAGACCTCGTTCCAGGACCGCAAGCGTCGGCCCGGTACCGAGGCGCCGGCCAAGCCCGGCAGCAAGAGCCCGAGTCACCGCGGCTATCGCCCCGAGGCGGAGGCCTCGTCCGAGAAGCGTCGCTGGAGCCCCCAGGAGCGCGCCGGTCGCGACGAGGCTCGCGGCATCCGTGCCTCGGCCCGCGACGACCGCCCCGCGCGTTCGTTCGACGAGCGTCCGCGCCGCGACTTCAGCGATCGTCCTGCGCGTTCGTTCGATCGTGACGAGCGTCCTCGTCGTGACGCGGGTGAGCGTCCCGCGCGTTCGTTCGACCGGAGCGATCGTCCGGCGCGTTCGTTCGATCGTGATGAGCGTCCTCGTCGTGACGCGGGTGAGCGTCCGGCACGTTCGTTCGACCGTGGTGAGCGTCCGGCCCGTTCGTTCGACCGTGGTGAGCGTCCGGCCCGTTCGTTCGATCGTGACGAGCGTCCTCGTCGCGACGCGGGTGAGCGTCCGGCACGTTCGTTCGACCGTGGTGAGCGTCCGGCCCGTTCGTTCGATCGTGACGAGCGTCCTCGTCGCGACGCGGGTGAGCGTCTCGCGCGTTCGTTCGACCGTGGTGAGCGTCCGGCTCGTTCCTTCGAGGACCGTCCGGCGCGTTCGTTCGACCGGAGCGATCGTCCCGCGCGTTCGTTCGATCGTGACGAGCGTCCTCCTCGCGACGCGGGTGAGCGTCCCGCGCGTTCGTTCGACCGTGGTGACCGTCCCGCGCGTTCGTTCGACCGGAGCGATCGCCCGGCGCGTTCGTTCGACCGCGGCGACCGTCCGGCCCGTTCGTTCGAGCAGCGTCCCGCCCGTTCGTTCGATCGGGACGAGCGTCCTCGTCGCGACGCGGGTGAGCGCCCGGCGCGTTCGTTCGACCGCGGCGACCGTCCGGCCCGCTCGTTCAACGGCGATGACCGTCCCCGTCGTAACGACGGCCCGAGCCGCAGCGATTGGAACGGTGGCCCCCAGCGCACTGCAGAGCACGAGCAGCGCGTCGATGTCGTGCACGAGCGTCTGCAGGCGCAGGCCGTGGACGCCGCGACTGTGACCGGCGCCGGCTTCGCCGAGCTGGGCCTGGGCGACAACCTCGTCCGCGCCCTGGCCGGTCTGGGTGCGGCGAGCCCCTTCCCGATCCAGGCGGCCACGGTCGCCCCGATCCTCGAGGGCCGCGACGTCCTCGCCCGCGGCCGCACCGGCTCGGGTAAGACCATCGCCTTCGGTGCGCCGCTCGTCGAGAGCATCCTGCGCTCGCAGGCGGGTCAGCGCCGCGAGTTCGGTCGCGCCCCCAAGGCGATCATCCTCGCCCCCACGCGTGAGCTCGCGCTGCAGATCGACCGCACGGTGCAGGAGCTCGCGCGCAGCGTCGGCCTGTTCACCACGCAGATCTACGGCGGCGTGCCCCAGGCGCGCCAGGTCGGTGCGCTCAAGAAGGGTGTCGACATCGTCATCGGCACCCCCGGCCGCATCGAAGACCTGCTGAACCAGGGCAAGCTCGACCTCTCGCAGGTGCAGGTCGCCGTCCTCGATGAGGCCGACCACATGTGCGAGCTCGGCTTCCTCGAGCCCGTGCAGCGCATCCTCCGTGCGACCAAGAAGGACAGCCAGAAGCTCCTCTTCTCGGCCACGCTCGACCGCGAGGTCGCGGCTCTCGTCGACGAGTTCCTCGTCGAGCCGGCCGTCTACGAGGTCGCCGGCGAGGACCAGGATTCGAGCACCATCGAGCACCGCGTTCTCGTCATCGAGCACCGCGACAAAGCGCAGATCCTCGACTCGCTCGTCGACCGCGAGGGCAAGACGCTCGTCTTCGCCCGCACCCGCGCGTACGCCGAGATGCTCGCCGAGCAGTTCGACGACGCCGGCATCGCCGCGGTCGCTCTGCACGGTGACCTCAACCAGCAGAAGCGCACACGAAACCTCGAGAAGCTCACCTCGGGTCGGGTGAACGTGCTCGTGGCCACCGACGTCGCCGCCCGCGGCATCCACGTCGATGACATCGACCTGGTCATCCAGGCCGACGCTCCCGACGAGTACAAGACGTACCTGCACCGTTCTGGCCGCACGGGCCGCGCCGGCCGCAGCGGCACGGTGGTGACTCTGATCACGCGCCAGCGCCGCCGTCGCATGACCGAGCTGCTCGACCGTGCCGAGATCGAGGCGCCGTTCGAAGAGACCCAGCTGGGAGACGACGTTCTCGAAGAGCTGTCGGGTCGTCAGCTGGCCAACGTCGACGCGTAGATCCCTCCCGCAAAGCCCTCGTCGCCTCCGCGACGGGGGCTTTGCGCGTTTCCCGCGCCGAGAATTGGCAGGTCAGAACAGGGTCGGCTCGCTTGCAGGCGCGACGCGGGGGCGAACGGATGCCGGGACCCCGGTGCGGCGAACGGGTCCGAGGCTGCTGACAGGCGGTGTGCGGGCGGCCAACCCCGGCTGCGGGCGGCCGCGCGGGTGATCGTCTTCGTCCCACCCGTCGAGGCGGTGCACGCGCAGCAGCGGTCGCATGCGCTTGCCGAGCCACGTGCGATAGGCCTTCGGCGCCGAGGTGGAGACTCCCGGGTAGAGCCCGCGGTACGACGACATGAGGTTCGGGTGCTCGCGTTCGAGCCACTCGAAGAACCACTGCTTCGCGCCGGGGCGCAGGTGTAGTGCGCCGTATACGACACGCGCCGCACCGGCCTCGCGAATGCGCGCCAGAGCGTCGTCGAGAGCGGGGACCGAGTCGGTGAGGTGCGGCATGATCGGCATGAGGAACACCGTCACCCGGAATCCCGCGGCGGTCGCCGCGCGCACGGTCTCGAGCCGCGCATCGGCGCTCGGCGTCCCGGGCTCGATCGAGTGCTGCAGCGTCTCGTCGAAGACGGCGATCGACATCGCCAGCGTTACTTTGACGTGCTGCGAGGCCTCGGACAGCAGAGGAAGGTCTCGCCGAATCAGCGTGCCCTTGGTGAGGATCGAGAACGGGGTGCCGTTGTCGGTGAGGGCCCCGACGATGTCGGGCATGAGCCGGTAGCGCCCCTCCGCCCGCTGATAGGGATCGGTGTTCGTCCCGAGCATCACGGGCTCGCGCGCCCACGACCCCCGGCGCAACTCGGTGCGTAGCACGTCGGCCACGTTCACCTTCACCACGATCTGCGAGTCGAAGTCGGCCCCGTAATCCAGGTCGAGGTACTCGTGAGTTTTTCGAGCGAAGCAGTTGTGGCTGATGACGCCGTTCGCGACGAAGTCCTCGGTGTCCGTCGTAATGTCGATCATGTCGATGTCGTAGCCGATGTCCTCGACGTTCACGACTCTCAGGTCCGCGCTGGTCTTGACCGCTGTTCCGCAGACATCGAGTTTGCGCGTGATGGACGGTCGCGCGGTATCGAAGAATCGCTGTCTCGAGGTGAGCCCTCCGCGAAGGCGGATACTCGACACACCGTTCGGGCGAGCGGGTTCGCGAACAGCGTCGAAGCGGAATGCGGCGAAAGCTTCTTCGGTCAGCGAGAGAAGTTCCTCGTTCGCGTTGCTTATTCGCACGATCCCGCGCGAACACGAGCCCTCCGCGTCGAAGATGCCCCCGAGGAAGCCAGCCATCCACTCCCGGCTTCGCAAGCGCGGTATCGCGATGTAGTCCTCGAGACGCGCGACATCTTGCATTTTTGCCGTGTGAAGAGCCGTCATGGGCGGGCGATGCGCGGGCACGGAGAAGGGGCGGATCATCGTGACGATGCCGATCTGCTCGAGAAGCTCCTTTGCGAGATCGAGCGCCTCTCGATCGGCCAGGGCGAGGCGGAATCGGTGGATCTCGCGGGCTCGATTCCCGTCGTCGTAGGTCTTGTGAAAGATCATCGCGTCACCGCGCACCATGCCGGTCAGATACCCTTGGCGCCAGTCCGGACCCGACGCCTCCACGGAGGCGTGGGCACCCGTTCCGAAACCCTGCAGACGGTTCGACACGGTGAGATGAGGGCGCTGTCGGCCCGCGACGGGGGAGTCGGTGACGTGCTTCCACCCGCGCTCCGTCAGGAACCGGTGGTCTGCGCTGCCCTCGATCTCGGTACCATCCGCGAGGGTGACGCGATGGAGGCGTTTGCGAGTGGTCCACTTCGCGCGAACGGTTGTTCGCACGTAATGGCGGTATCGCGATCCCCTCTCGGTGCCGATGATCTCGTCTCCGACGCGGATATCCGACAGGGGGACCTGTCGGCCGTCCGCTTTCAAGATGAGGGTGTCCGGGGAGAGGCAGTACGAGCACGCGTGACTGCAGCCTCGATAGGGATTCACCGTCCAGTCGAACGGCATGGCCGAAGCGCCAGGGACGCGATTCAGCGCGCTTTTGCAGAGCACCTCGTGGAACGTCATCCCGGCGAACTCCGGGGTCGTCACCGAGCGGACGAGGCCGTCCATTCGTTCCATGCCCGGGAGCGCGGCTGTGTCGTCGACGCCCAGCTGCTGCCCCTGCCATCTCATGAGAACAGTCGAACACATGTTCGACGAAATGGCAACGCCGCGGCCATGAGAATCGTCAACGTGCACGAGTTTCGCCGAGCCCGCCGTCACCCGGGTCGACCGCTCAGGATGCGCGCGCGAGAATGGAGTCGATGACCAGCCACGATCCCGAGACTTCGCCACGCCGCGCCGCGCGCGCCGAGGCCGAGAGGCTCGCGACCGCGGCGCTCACCCTCCCCGCCGTGTTCGACGAGCGCGCCCCCGCCGAGCAGGCTCCGACCCGCGGCCGGCGTCGTGGCCGGATCGGCGCGTTCGATGCCGCCGCGCCCGGGCCGCGCGGCATCCGTCGATTCTCCCCGGTGCTGCTGCGGCGGCGTCTGGTCGTGGTGGTCGCGGCCGTAATCGTCGTCGCCGGTTGCGCGGTGGCGATCGGCGCCGCCGCCTCCGGCGGAGTGCCCGGCCCGGCGTCCGACGCCGTCGACCATCCCTCCGGCCCTCCGCCCGTCGCCGACGACGGGATACCCGTTCCGCAGCTCGCCGCCGTCGCCGCGACAGCGACTCCCTGCGACGACCCCGCCTTCACCGCCGCCCTGGCGTCGGGTGACGATGCGGCCACCATCGCGGCGGCCGGTGGCGGTCAGGCGTTCCGTGCCGCCGTGGCATCCGGGATCGCTCCCTGCGTCTCGCTCTCGGACCCGAACCGTGAGTGGCTCGTCGTCAACAAGCAGCGCCCCTACGACCCGGTGGACTACCAGCCGGGCGACCTCGTCATGCCCGCGAACGTACGTGCCCTCGAGGACTCCGCGGTCCGCGCCCCGGCCGCGGCCGCCCTCACCTCGCTCGTGAAGGCCGCCTCCGACGCCGGAGTCGGCGAGATCGGCTACCTCAGCGCCTACCGCTCGTACACGACCCAGAAGTCGACCTACGCGGGCCGCGTCGCCGTAGGAGGCGTCGCCGAGGCCGACCGCGAGAGCGCGCGCCCCGGGTTCAGCGAGCACCAGTCCGGGATGGCGGTCGACATCGTCCCGTGCAACGGCTCGTGTCGCACGCTCGACGACGTCGCCGGGTCGCCGCAGGGCGCGTGGGTGCGCGAGCACGCCTGGGAGTACGGCTTCATCACCCGCTACGCCGAGGGGCGCGAGAGTGTCAGCGGCTACGAGCCCGAGGCGTGGCATCTGCGCTACATCGGTCCCGAGCTCGCCCGTGCCTATCACGAGGGCGGCTTCACGACCCTCGAGGAGTTCTTCGGGCTGCCCGCGGCGCCGACCTACTGACTCAGTTCACGACGCCCGCGCTGCAGGTCTGCTGGGCGGCGCTCGAGCCGGTGATCGCGGACGGCAGGGCGACGGCGCCCGTGTCCGGGTCGACCTCGCCCGGCTCGACCGAGGGGTTCTGCGTCGGGCGAGCCTCCTCGCCGGGGGCGGGATCGGCGACCACGGTGCCGTCGTTGACGGACACCCTGCCGGTCACCTCGATCGAGCGATTCTCGCGCAGGGCATCCCAGAGCACCTCGGCGGCCGCGTAGTCGGGGGCCACGCGATTGGCATCCGAACCGGCGGTGACGGTGGGGTACTGCACGAACACGATGTCTTCGAAGGGCACGTCCTTCACGGCGGATGCCACCTGCACGAGCGTCAGAGGGTTCGTCAGGCTCTGGGTCGGCGTGACGTTGCGAAGACCCGTGGATGCCAGTCTCAGCACCGTCGAGGGGTTCGACAGCACGTCTTCGCTCACGAGCTTGCGCGCCAGACGCGACATGTACTGCTGCTGGTTTCCCACTCGGGCCAGATCGCTCCCGCCGACCCCGTAGCGGGTGCGCAGGAACTGCAGGGCCTCGACGCCCTGGATCGTGCGCGGGCCGGCCTCCCAGTCGATGCCGGTGTTCCGGTCGCGCATGTCGCTCGCGAGGCACACCTCGACGCCGCCGATCGCGTTGGTGATCTCGATGACGCCGCCGAAGGTGACCATCGCACCGAACGGGATCGACTGTCCGCTGATGTCGGCGACCGCCGTGATCACGCAGGACAGCCCGCCGTAGGTGTAGAGCTGGTTGATCTGCAAGGTGCCGCCGCCGAAGCGTCCTCTGTCGGCGGTGTCGCACGCCGGTGCCTCGAAGATGAGGTCGCGTGGGAACGAGACGACCGTGACCTTTCGCGGCGCCTCGGAGATGTGGACGAGGATCGTCACGTCGTTCAGACGTCCACCGGCGTCCGCGCCCTCGCAGCGCTCGCCGAGGAGGGCGACGAGCTCCTCTTCGCACGCGTCGATACCCACGAGCACCATGTTCACCCCGCCCGCGAGCTGACGTAAGTCGGGCGGTACGGGGGGCTGATTCTCGACGACGACGGCCTCTTCGACGAAGTCGGCCGTGAGGTCGTATGCGGTGTACGACACCACCCCGACGGTCGACACGACACCGACCACCGCGGCGACGGCGAGGAGCTTGGCGAGCTGACCGAGCGGGTGGGGCGATCGCAGACGGGCGTGCTGCGCGACGGTGCGGCGGCGCCGGGGCATAGCTCCTCCTCAGGTTTCGTCGAGTCTAGGGGGACCGGATGCCGTGACCCCCGCGCCGCGGTGCGACGGACGGCGGCGGATCACGCCGTTTCCGGACGCCGTCCAAACTGAACGTTGGTGATGAAAGCGCTCTGAGTTATGTTTGTGCAACGCGCGCCACCGTTGCCGCGCAGATCGCTCAATTCATCCCCCCGTTTGGAGCGCACGATGGGTCGAACC
>Ga0308172_1001086_pt1 | contig 22407 bp, 20 predicted proteins | sample PhyGR2_FD_202134 | JGI IMG/M metagenome (GOLD analysis project Ga0308172, IMG submission 202134) | Phyllosphere microbial communities from UC Gill Tract Community Farm, Albany, California, United States - DLSLSG.R2 | ecosystem: Host-associated > Plants > Phyllosphere > Unclassified | place: USA... | reverse complement strand
TGATCATGACCGGCGACATGATGCTTGAAAAGGTCTACCGCGAGGGCGACAAGTTGGTGGCGGTGCTGGAGAACGAATACACCGGCGCCAAAGAGGAGCGGGTGGTCGATCAGGTGGTGGTGGAGAACGGCGTGCGTCCGGACGAAGCCATTTACTACGGGCTCAAGGAAGGTTCGCGCAACAAAGGCCAGATCGACGTGGAAGCCTTGTTCGCGATCAAACCGCAACCGTGCCTGAGCGAAGCGGGCGAGGGCTACTTGCTGTTCCGCATCGGTGACTGTGTGGCCCAGCGAAATACCCACGCTGCGATCTACGACGCCCTGCGCCTGTGCAAAGACTTTTGATGAGGTGAACGCGGTCAAATGTGGGAGGGGGTTTGCCCCCGATAGCGGTGGTTCAGCGACAACTGTACCAACTGACAGTCCGCCATCGGGAGCAAGCCCCCTCCCACATTCGGGCCAGTTTCACAGTAGACCTGTGCGGTCTGTGGGAGCTTCACCATGTTGAACACCTTGCTGCCTATTCTCTTGTTTGCCGCCCTCGGCCTCGCCGTCCTCGGCGCCCTGCGCCGGGTAAACATGTGGCGCCGTGGCCGCGCGTCCAAGGTCGACCTGCTGGGCGGCCTGCTGGCCATGCCCAAGCGCTACATGGTCGACCTGCACCATGTGGTCGCCCGCGACAAATACATCGCCAACACCCACGTCGCCACGGCGCTGGGCTTTGTGTTGTCGGCGCTGCTGGCGATCCTGGTGCACGGCTTCGGCCTGCAGAACCGGATCCTCGGCTACGCCTTGCTGCTAGCGTCGGTGCTGATGTTTGTCGGCGCCACCTTCGTGTACCTGCGTCGGCGCAACCCGCCGTCGCGCCTGTCCAAAGGCCCGTGGATGCGCCTGCCGAAAAGCCTGATGGCGTTCTCGGTGAGTTTCTTTCTGGTAACCCTGCCGGTGGCGGGCATCCTGCCCGCGGACTTCGGCGGTTGGCTGCTGGCTGCGCTGCTCAGCGTGGGCGTGCTGTGGGGCGTGAGCGAGATGTTCTTCGGCATGACCTGGGGCGGCCCGATGAAACACGCCTTCGCCGGTGCCCTGCACCTGGCCTGGCACCGCCGCGCCGAGCGCTTCGGCGGCGGCCGTTCCACCGGGTTGAAACCGTTGGACCTGAGCGACAAAGCCGCGCCCCTGGGCGTGGAAAAGCCCAAGGACTTCACCTGGAACCAACTGCTCGGTTTCGACGCCTGCGTGCAGTGCGGCAAGTGTGAGGCCGCGTGCCCGGCGTTCGCCGCCGGCCAGCCGCTGAACCCGAAAAAGCTGATCCAGGACATGGTGGTCGGCCTGGCGGGCGGCACCGATGCCAAGTTCGCCGGCAGCCCGTATCCGGGCAAAGCCATAGGCGAGCACGGCGGCAATCCGCATCAGCCGATCGTCAACGGCCTGGTGGACGCCGAGACCCTATGGTCCTGCACCACCTGCCGCGCCTGCGTGGAAGAGTGCCCGATGATGATCGAGCATGTGGACGCCATCGTCGACATGCGCCGCCACCTCACCCTGGAAAAAGGCGCGACGCCGAACAAGGGCGCCGAAGTCCTGGAAAATTTGATCGCCACCGACAACCCCGGCGGCTTCGCTCCGGGCGGTCGCCTGAACTGGGCGGCGGACCTGAACCTGCCATTGCTCAGCGAAAAAGGCAGCACCGAGGTGCTGTTCTGGGTCGGCGACGGCGCTTTCGACATGCGCAACCAACGTACCCTGCGTGCGTTCGTCAAAGTGCTGAAAGCGGCCAAGGTCGACTTCGCCGTGCTGGGCCTCGAAGAACGCGACAGCGGCGACGTGGCGCGGCGCCTGGGCGATGAAGCGACCTTCCAACTGCTGGCCTCGCGCAATATCCAGACCCTGGCCAAGTACAGTTTCAAACGCATCGTCACCTGTGACCCCCACAGCTTCCATGTGCTGAAAAACGAGTACGGCGCCTTCAACGGCAACTACCTTGTGCAACACCACAGCACCTTTATGGCCGAGCTGATCGGCGAAGGCGCGCTGAACCTGGGCCAGCACAAAGGCGACAGCGTGACCTACCACGACCCGTGCTACCTGGGCCGTTACAACGGTGAGTACGAAGCGCCGCGCCAAGTGCTGCGGGCGTTGGGTATCGAGGTCAAGGAGATGCAGCGCTCCGGTTTCCGCTCACGGTGCTGCGGCGGCGGTGGCGGCGCGCCGATCACTGACATTCCCGGCAAGCAACGGATCCCGGATATGCGCATGGAAGACATCCGCGAAACCGGCGCCGAGCTGGTGGCCGTTGGCTGCCCGCAATGCACCGCGATGCTCGAAGGGGTAGTCGAACCGCGCCCATTGATCAAGGACATCGCCGAACTGGTGGCCGACGCCTTGCTTGAGGAGGCTCAACCGGCCAAATCACCGACCAAGCGTGAACCTGCGGAGGTGCACTGATGAGCGACATAATCCGCCGCGACCCACGAGCCGAATGGATCGCCCGTAACCGCCTGCACCCGCTGCATGCGGCGATGCAGCCGGTGCAGCACAGCTGGATGGGGCCCAATGGCGTCATCCGCAAGAACGTGCATGGCATCGGTTTTATCGGCCCCAACGGCATCAAACGTATCGACCGCAGCGGCGCCCAGCAGGGTGGCGCCAGTAAACGTACCGCAGCCGCCGAAGTGCAATTGCCGCTGCATCAGGTCGCTGCGCCGGCGTTCTACATCAACGTGGTGCCGGACATGGTCGGTGGCCGCCTGAGTAGCCATGACCGCGACCTGCTTGGCCTGGCCCGGCAGCTGGCCGGCGACGACGGCGCGGTGTTGGCGGTGGTGTTTGGCGAACACAAGGAAAGTGCGTTTGCCACGGCCGGCGTTGATCGCCTGCTGGTGCTCGACGGCGCCGAGTTCGACGGCTATTCGCCGGAACAACGGGTGCAAGGTCTGCGGGCTGTGGATAACCAATTCAATCCACGCCACTGGCTGCTGCCTGACAGTCGCAGCGGTGGCGGCGAGCTGGGCCGGCGTTTTGCCGCCAGCCTCATGGAGCGCCCGGCCACGCGGGTGTGGCAGATCAAGGACAACACCTGCACCGGCCGCGCCGGCGCGGGCCAGGAGGATTTGGCGCGGCCGCTGCCACGCCTGATTCTGGCCGCCGCCGAATGTGCCGACCCGGTCAGCGAAACCCGCCATGAAGTGTTGCCCGTGGAGTTATCCACAACCCTGGCGCGCAGCTTGCCGCGTATCGAGGATCTCGGCGCGGTGGCGGTGGACCCGGCGGCCATTCCCATGGCCGAAGCGGAATTTATTTTCTCCGGCGGCAACGGCGTCAAGGACTGGGCCCTGTTCCACCAGACTGCCGCCGCACTGGGCGCCACCGAAGGCGCCTCGCGGGTGGCGGTGGACGATGGCTTTATGGCGCGTGATCGCCAGGTCGGCGCCAGCGGCACCTGGGTCACCGCGCGGGTGTATGTGGCCGTGGGGATTTCCGGGGCGATCCAACACCTGCAAGGCATCGGTGCCTGCGACAAGGTGGTGGCGATCAACCTCGACCCGGGTTGCGACATGATCAAGCGGGCCGACCTGTCGGTGATCGGCGAAAGCGCCGCGATACTGCACGCCTTGATCGATGCGGTCGAGGCCTACCGCAACGGCGCCAAGCGCGACGCGGCTTGAGGATATGAGCATGAGCACGAATGTAATCAGCCTGGTGTCCATCGGCGCCCACCCAACTTCCGGTCGCCCGCGCCGCGCCGAGCAGGACGCCCGCGCGGTCGAGCTGGGTTTGCAGCTGGCTGGGGACAAGTTGCAGGTGCTGCATGCCGGCAACATCGCCGAGCCGACCCTGCGCAGCTATCTGGGCATGGGTTTGCCGCAACTGCATGTGCTGGAGCAACCGGCCACCGCCGACGCACTGCCGGTACTCAGCGAGTACCTGCGTGATGCCGGAGCCCAGGTGGTGCTCACCGGCAGCCAGGCGGAAACCGGCGAAGGCTCAGGAATGCTGCCGTTTTTGCTGGCCGAGCAATTGGGTTGGCCGCTGATTGTGGGGCTGGCCCAGGTGGAGTCCATCGACGGCGGCGTGGCCCATGTGCTGCAAGCCTTGCCACGGGGCCAGCGGCGGCGCTTGAAGGTGCGCCTGCCGTTTTTAGCCACGGTGGACAATGCCGCGCCCAAACCACGACAGAGCGCCTATGGCCCGGGCCAGCGCGGGGAACTGGCGGCCCATGAGGTTGAGGTCGAAGACGATGCGCTGTTGATGGGTGCCACCCTGCGACCGGCCAAGCCCCGGCCCAAGCGGCTCAAGGTGATCAAGGCCAAGAGCGGCGCCGACCGCATGAAAGCGGCCACGGCCAAGGCCAGTGGCGGCGGTGGGCAGGTGCTCAAAGGCGTCAGCGCCGAAGAAGGCGCCCAAGCCATCCTCAAGTTGCTGATCGAAGAAGGCGTCGTACGCTGACCCACCCATACTGCAAAACCAATGTGGAAGGGGGCTTGCCCCCGATTGCCGTGTGTCAGCCTGAGTATTTTTAACTGAACCACCGCTATCGGGGGCAAGCCCCCTCCCACAGTTTGATCTTCTTCAAGTTCTGAGATTAAGGGGCGGCTGGCTCGGGCTTCGGCACCAGGTCCGGTAACCCCGGCTCAAGCGGCCCAAGCGGCTCAAGGTGATCAAAGTGGGAGGGGGCTTGCCCCCGATTGCCGTGTGTCAGGCTGAGTATTTTTAGCTGAACCACCGCTATCGGGGGCAAGCCCCCTCCCACAGTTTGATCTTCTCCAAGGTCTGAGATTAAGGGGCGGCTGGCTCGGGCTTCGGCACCAGGTCCGGTAACCCCGGCCCAAGCGGCTCAAGGTGATCAAAGTGGGAGGGGGCTTGCCCCCGATTGCCGTGTGTCAGGCTGAGTATTTTTAACTGAACCACCGCTATCGGGGGCAAGCCCCCTCCCATAGTTTGATCTTCTTCAAGGTCTGAGATTAAGGGGCGGCTGGCTCGGGCTTCGGCACCAGATCCGGTAACCCCGGCTCAAGCGGCCCAAGCGGCTCAAGGTGATCAAAGTGGGAGGGGGCTTGCCCCCGATTGCCGTGTGTCAGGCTGAGTATTTTTAGCTGAACCACCGCTATCGGGGGCAAGCTCCAGCCCACAGTTTGATCTTCTTCAAGTTCTGAGATTAAGGAGCGGCTGGCTCAGGCTTCGGCACCAGATCCGGTAACCCCGGCCCAAGCGGCTCAAGGTGATCTATGTGGGAGGGGGCTTGCCCCCGATTGCCGTGTGTCAGGCTGAGTATTTTTAGCTGAACCACCGCTATCGGGGGCAAGCCCCCTCCCACAGTTTTGATCCTCTTCAGGGTCTGAGATTAAGGAGCGGCTGGCTCGGGCTTCGGCACCAGGTCCGGTAACCCCGGCTCAAGCGGCCCAAGCGGCTCAAGGTGATCAAAGTGGGAGGGGGCTTGCCCCCGATTGCCGTGTGTCAGCCTGAGTATTTTTAACTGAACCACCGCTATCGGGGGCAAGCCCCCTCCCACAGTTTGCTCTTCTTCAAGTTCTGAGACTAAGGGGCGGCTGGCTCAGGCTTCGGCACCAGATCCGGTAACCCCGGCCCAAGCGGCTCAAGGTGATCTATGTGGGAGGGGGCTTGCCCCCGATAGCGGTAGGACAGTCACAGCATCATTAGCTGACTCACCTATACCCTCCCACAGTTTGATCTTTTTCAAGTTCTGAGATTAAGGGGCGGCTGGCTCAGGCTTCGGCACCAGATCCGGTAAACCGGTCCAAGCGGTTCAAGGTGATCTATGTGGGAGGGGGCTTGCCCCCGATAGCGGTAGGACAGTCACAGCATCATTAACTGACTCACCTATATCGGGGGCAAGCCCCCTCCCACAGTTTGATCTTCTTCAAGTTCTGAGATTAAGGGGCGGCGTGCTCGGGATTCGGCACCAGATCCGGTAACCCCGGCTCAAGCGGCCCAAGCGGCTCAAGGTGATCAAAGTGGGAGGGGGCTTGCCCCCGATTGCCGTGTGTCAGGCTGAGTATTTTTAGCTGAACCACCGCTATCGGGGGCAAGCCCCCTCCCACAGTTTGATCTTCTTCAAGTTCTGAGATTAAGGGGCGGCTGGCTCGGGCTTTGGCACCAGATCCGGTAACGGCGGCGGCAAGGGCTGCCAGTTGGCGTCCGGTTGCTGCATCGGTGGCGGCAGCGCGGGCGTCGGGTCGCCTCCGGTGGGTTTGAGGATCATCTTTTCCGTGGTGTCGCGCAGGATCATGCCCTGCGTCGAACTGCGCGCTTCGGTGCCGCTGTGAAAGGTGCTGATCTGGGAAATCGGCAAGTCCAGGTTGCGTTCGATCCGGGGCGTCAGCAGCAGGATGATTTCGGTTTTCTGCTGGGTATTCACATTGGTGCCGAACAGTTTTTTGCCGATCCACGGGATTTTGCTTAACCAGGGCAGGCCAGAACCCTCGTCGACGTCGGCAGTGCGGATCAGGCCTGAAACCACCTGGGTCTCATTGTTGCGGGCGGTGAGCAGGGTCTTGGTGGCGCGCGAGCCCAGTTCAAAGGTGGCCGGTACGTTGTCCGAGCTGGGGATGCGCTTGGTGATATGGCTCATCTCCACGTTCAGTTCCAGGTTCACTTCATCGCTCAGGCTGATGATCGGTTTGACGGTGATCTGCAGCCCCACATCCTGGTAAGACACCGACGAGGTGGTGATCTGGTTGGCCGTGGTGGTGGTCACCACCGGGATTTTATCGCCGATGTTCACCTGCGCTTCTTCACGGTTACGCACGCGCACCCTGGGGTTGGCCAGGGTCACCGTATTGCCGCTGCGTTGCAGCATATTGATCCGCGCCTCGGTGCTGTTGGCATCCAGCAGAATATTGTCGCCGTTGATGCCGCGCAGGGCGCTGATCGGGATGCCCGCCAGCCCGGCCGGCACATTGCTCAGGTTGCCAACGGACACGCCGATGCTGCCGGGGTACTGGATACCCAGGTTCAGTTCGTCGCTGAGGCTGACTTCCAGCACCTGGATATCGATGGTCACTTCCGACTGCGCGATATCGATGGCCTCCACCAGTTTTTCCACGGCACTCAGGGTGTCCAGGCCATCGCGCACCAGCACGGCGTTGAGGCGCTCGTCCACCAGCACTTCCTTGGGTTTGAGCACTTGCTTGATCTCAGCGGCCACGACCTTGGCATCGCCATGGCTGAGGTAGAAGGTGCGCACCGCCAGCTCGCGGTATTCACGTTCTTTGTCCGGGCGCTTTGGGTAAATCAGCACGGTGTTGTTGTTGAGGATCTTCTTGTCCAGGCCCTGGGTGGTTAGCAACAAGTTCAGCGCGTCTTCGGCGGTGGTGCGGCTGGCGGTCATGCTGGCCGACGCGCTGGGGTTGACGTCTTTGTCGATGACGAAATTGACCCCCGATAACCGTGCGATGGTCTCGAAAATCGTGGTCAGGCTTTGGGAACTGAACTCCAGGCTCAAAGGCTTGCGCATGGCCTCGGAGAGGTCGGCGCTGAGGTGGTCGGCACTCACCAGCTCGCGGGTCAAGGCGTTGCGCAGGTCCAGGGCCTCTCGGTAGTTGGGCTTTTGCGCGATGATCTGGCGCACCAGGTTAAGCGCTTCCACCGGGTTGGAGCGTTTCATCTCATAGGCCCGCGCCAGTTGCGGGCGCAGTTGTTTCATCGCCTGGATGCTCTGGATTTGCTGGCGTGCGCCCAGGTTGCTGGGGTCGTACTTGAGGATGGTCTCCAGGGCGCGGATAGCGGCGGTGTCATCGCCACGCACCATGGCGGCGTTGGCTTCACGGCTGTACTGGGCCACCAGCAACTCCAGCTTGCTGAACTGCGCGGTGCGCAGCTGTATATCGTCGGGGTCTTCCTTGGCCTCGGCTTGCAGCACCTCGACCGAACGCACGATATCGCCCTGTTGGCGCAACTCATCGCTCTGCTTGATCGCCCGCTGGGTTTCACACGCACTCACTGCGCACAGCGCCAGGCCCAAGGGAATCCATCTAAGCCGCATGATCGTGCCCCTCCCGGGTCAGTGCTTGTCCAGGCGCAGGGTGCTGACATGCTTCAACGGCATGTAGGTCAGCACCACGGCGGTGTCAGTGAGTTTGTCCAAGCGGTAATGGGCGTCCAGCATCTTGCCGGGCACAATGCGCCCCGGCACCGAGCAGCGGTTGCATAAGGTGTATTGGGCGCCGTTGCCGCTGAGCACGACGATTTTCGCCTGGTTCTCGTAGCGCCATTGCGCGCTGACCTTGAAGGGCAGCGCTGGCGGCCTGCGCGGTGCGTTGTCCACTGGTGGGGGTGGCGGCGGCGGGGTCCAGGTCTGTATGGGAAACAGGTCGACGATCGTCTCCGCGGGTTCGGCGGTGGGTGTGGGCGCCGCCGGCTCGCTCGGCGCTGGCTTGGTGGTGACGGGGGGCGGTGCGCTGTCGAGGGGCTCGGGCTGGTCTTGCCAGAACAGCCAGCCGCAACCGATCAACGTCAGCACCAGCAGGATGCGCAGGTACAACGGAAGTTTCATTCCACCACCCCCAGCACGCTGATTTTGAGGTCGATGGTGAGCAGGCCGCTGGTGATTTCCTTGCGCTCCAGGGTGAGGTTTTCGATGCGTACCGCCGGCTCTTTGGCGATCTCGGTCAAGGCCTCGCGCAGCAGGAAGTAAGGGCCGGAGAGGGGGATCTGCGCATCCAGGCGTTGCAGCCCGGTATCCCCCGGCGTGGAGTAGGCCAGGGTGGTTTGCTCAATGATGAAACCGCGTTGGCTCAGCAGGCCCAGCAGTTTTTCCAGGCGCGGGGCAAAGTCTTGTGCCGTGGGCAGGGCTTCCACTACTGCCGGTTCAGTCACTTGAACGTCTTGGGGCTGCTCGTCGATACCCGCTTGCAGCGCCTGGCGTCGCTGGCTGTCGGCGCTGCTGGCCGGTTGAATCAGCACGACTTCGATCAACAGCACCGCCGCCATCACGCCCACCGCCAACAGGCCCCAGAAGCCCAGGCGCTGGCGCCATTGCATCAGGTGCCAGCGCAGGCGCGGCAGGTGGCGAACGAGGGTGTCCATGGCCGGCTACCCTGCGCCAACGGTGAGTTTGACCTGCACCGGATGCTGCGGGTCGTTGTTCTTCAGTGCGCTTTGTTGCAGGTTCACTTGCACCCCGGGCTGGGCCTTGAGCCGGTCCACGAAGCGAAAGGCATCGCCCAGTTGTTTGACCTCCAGATCCAGGTGCAGCAATTGGGCCTGGGTGTTGACCTCTACGCGAGTCAGGGCGATCTCCTTGGACCAGGCCTGGGCCACGCCATCCATCAAGGCAAACGGTGTGACCTTTTGCTGGGCGAAGCTCGCCAGTTGTTGTCTTTGCTGGGGCGACAAGCGGATGGCCGCCTGAATCAACTGCTCCTGACGGCGGGTCAGTTGGATAAATTGCTGCTCCAGCACATCGGTCTGTTGCTGCTGGTGCACCATGCGTTGCCAGTGATGCCAAGTGCTCACCAGCAACAGGCACGCCATTAGCCACAGCGCGGCCACCAGGGCGCGATGGGTGGGGGCGGGGCGCTGGAAATCGACACGCGGTGCACGGGGCGCGCGCAATTGCTGCCAGATACCGGCGAGCCTGGCTTTCATGATGGCGCCTCCTCCAGCCACGGGTGCACGGGCCCCAAGCGATACTCCGCTGGCGCGTTGCTGACCACGAGCGTGGCCGGGGCATGCCGCTCGACCAGCAGGTCGGCGGTAAACAAGTTGTCGCTCAAGGTGCTGCCGGGTTGGGTGGGGATCGCGCATACCTGATCGATGATGCCCAAGTGTCGATACACGCAACTGAGGCTGCCGGCCTCGGGCACGGCCACCACGCAATCGTCAGGCAGGTGCCGCCAGTACTGTTGGGCGACCGCCGTCAGCACGGGGGTGCAGGTCACCAGCGGCAAGCGGTTGAGCTTGAACAGTTCGCGCAGGTCCAGCAGTAACTCCCGTGGTGTGGCGACTGCCAGGCGCGGTTGGCCGAACGGGCTATCGGCGACCTGCACTTGCCAGTGCTCGGCATCGATATTGGCTTGCCGGCTGAACATTGCCTCGGCCAGGCCTTGCCAGTCCTGGGGGCTGTACACCTCGGGTTGCCAGGGCAGCATCAGGTAATGCACATGGGGAAAACCCAGCAGCACCGTGGCCCGGTCGAGGAACTTCACGCGCCCGCGCGGCGCCTGCTCCAACAGTTCGGCGCAGGCGGCCAGCGGCGTACCCTGGCATTGCGCATGCCAGACAGGCGCACCACGCCAGCGCGCGCGTGCGGCCCATTCAGCTGCGTCGCGATGCAGCCACACCACATGCTCAATAAAGGGAAATGACACGGTGGATCTCCTTGAGCGTGGTGTCGCCCCGGGCGGCGTGGGCCAGGGCTATGTCGCGAATAAACACATGGCCGGCTTCCCGGGCCAGCTCCCGCAGAGTGGACGCTGAGCTGCGCACCAACAGTCCCTCCTTGATCGTGTCGTTCATGCTCAGAACCTCTGCCAGGGCCAGCCGGCCGCGATAGCCTGTGTGGCGGCAAGCCTCGCAGCCCTTGCCCACGCGGTAGCGGCCTTGCTTTAACTGGGCCTCGGGCAGTTGGGCGAGACGGGCAATGTCCGGGTCGGGTTCGGCCTCCACCGCGCAATCCGCGCAGATGCGCCGCACCAGGCGTTGGGCGACTACGCCGTTGAGGGCTTCGACGAAACTCGCCGGGTCCACATCCATATAAGTAAAACGCTCAAGCACGCTGAACGCGCTGTTGGCGTGTACCGACGACATCACCAGGTGCCCGGTCAGCGCCGCCTGCACGGCGATGCCCGCGGTTTCACCGTCGCGGATTTCGCCCACCAGGATCGTGTCCGGGTCGTGGCGCAGGATCGAGCGCAGGCCACGGGCAAAGGTCAGGCCCTTCTTGTCGTTGACCGGAATTTGCAGCACGCCGGGCAGTTCGTATTCCACCGGGTCCTCGATGGTGATGATTTTTTTCTCGCCGGTATTGGTCTCCGACAACGCGGCATACAGGGTCGTGGATTTGCCGCTGCCGGTGGGGCCGGTGACCAGCAGCATGCCGTAGGGTTCGCTGGCCAGGGCACGGATGCGGGCGATGGTGTCGGCGGCCAGGCCCAGGGCCTCCAGGCTCAGGGATTCGCCGCGCTGGGATTTGTCGAGGATGCGCAGCACCGCGTCTTCGCCGTGGATGCTGGGCATGATCGACACGCGAAAATCCACTTCGCGCCCCTGGATCTTCATCTTGAAACGCCCGTCCTGGGGCACGCGTCGCTCACCGATATCCAGCTCCGACAACACCTTGATCCGCGACAGCGCCTGCTCGGCCATGTCCATGCCGCTGGCCTGGCCCATCTGCTGCAACACGCCGTCGATGCGGTACTTGATCACCAGGCCACCGGGAGTGGTTTCCACATGGATGTCACTGGCGCGGCTTTGTAGCGCATCGAACAGCATGGAATTGACCAGACGCACCACCGGATTGTCGTCGCGGGCGATGCTGCTCAAGGAGATTTCCTGGGCGGCCTGGCCGATTGGTGCGTCAGGGTCGTCTTCGCCGAAGGGTTGCATCACCCGCTGGCTGGCTTCGGCTTTGGTCAACTGGGCGTTCACCGCACCGGGCAGGCTCATGGCCAGAGGCAGTTGGCGCAAGGTACTGGAAGACTGCAACCAGTGTCGGCTGGCCAGGGTAAAGGGGTCGCCCAGCACCAGGCAGGGTTGGCCCAGGTGATCCAGGGGCAGCACGTTATGCATCAGGGCCTGGGGCAGGGGCAGCAGGTCGAAACGCCAGTCTTCGCTGAGCTGCTCAGGGCCGATGGCGAGCAGCCCCAACGGCTCGGCGACCGTGTGCAGTTGGTCTGGAGCGGTGTTGAGCAATTCGGTGAGGTAGGCCGCCAATGTGATGCCCCGTTGGCTCGCCAGCGCCTGCCACTTGTGCGTGTTGTCGCTCATTGCGTCACCCCTGGATGGAACCTGCCAGTTCAAAAATCGGCATGTACAACATGAAGACAATCAGGCCGATCAGCCCGCCCACCACCAGCATCAACAATGGCTCGAAGACCTTGCTGAACAGCTCGATGGCGCGCTCCAAGGCTTCATCGTGAAACTGCGCGATGCGCTCGCACATCGCTGCCAATTCGCCGCTTTGCTCGCCTACCCGCAACAGGCGTTCGGCGACGGCGGTGGTCAGTTGGTGGCGGGCCAGTGAGGTGGACAGTGGCTGACCGGCCTGGATATCGATCATGGCCTGTCGCAGGGCCGTTTGGCGTTCTACCGGCAGCAAAGCGCCGGAGAGCTCCACCGCCGTAACCACCGGCATCCCGCCCATCAGCAACATGCCCGCCGTGCGGTAGAAGCGCGCCAGGATGAACAGCGTGCGCTGGGCGCCCAGGCTGGGAATCTTCCAGAACAGCTCGGCCACGCGACGCTTGAACCCGGCGCTGCGAAACAGCAGCACCAGCGCACCCACCGCCAGCGCCAGGCCGATCAGCAACTCCATGCCGCGCGCGTCCACCAGCGCGCCCCACCACACCATGAAGCGCGCGGTGGCGGGTAAGTCGGCGACGGCGTCGAACACCGAGGCGAAACGCGGGATCACGAAGAACAGCAAAAACAACAGGATCAACGCACCCACGCTAAGCACTACCAAGGGGTACATCAGGGCACCGCTGACGCGTTTTTTCACGGTTTCCAAATGCGCTTCAAAGTGATGGTAGCGGCGCAGGGCCACGGCCAATTGGCCGCTGTGTTCGGAGGACGCCACGGTGGCGATCAGCAATGAAGGAAACGTCTGCGGCTTGAGCTGCATCGCCCTGGACAGCGAGTTGCCCTCATACATCGAGGCCAGTAGCTCGCTCATCACCTGCCGATTGATCCCCGGCGGTGCTTTGTCGCGCAGGGTTTCCACCGCTTCTACCAGCACCAGGCCGGCGTCCAGCAGCACCACCAATTCCTGGATGAACAAGCCGAGGGCGAACTTGGAGCGCCGGCTCGGCAATTTGAGTTGGCGACGGGCTTTGAGCGAGATGACCTGGGCGCCGTCGGCCTGCAATTGCTGGCGCGCCTGGGCCAGGTCAAAGGCTTGCAGGTGCAGGGACTGCAAATGACCGTCGCGGATGATGCGGGCGTCTATTTCGATCATGGCGTTTGCCTCGCCAGTTGCCGGCGCTGTTGCAGCAACTCGTCGTAGTAACGCCACACTGCCAGTGCGTAACGCGTGCGGCGCGCCTCACGGTCCGGCTTGGGCCCGGCGTTGTAGGCGCCTACGGCCTGCCAACCGTAGCCCTTTTCGCGGATAAAACCGGCCAGGATCCACGCGCCGACCATCACGCTGGTGCAAGGCTGGGTGATCAGGTGCTGTTCGGTGATGCCGAACCGCGCCAGTGCCGGTAAGTGGCGGCTGTTGATCTGCATCAGGCCGATGTCCTGGCTGCCGTCGGCATTGATATTGCGCGCACGTGGGTTGAGGCCGGACTCGACCCTGGCGATGGCGTACAGCAAGAGCGGATCAACGTGATAACGACTGGCCGCCAGTTGCCAGCAATTGGCTTGGGCGGTGCCCGAAAGGCACAGCAGCATCAGAACAATCCGCAGCGCGCACATGGTCCGTTACAGCCCGTAGACAATGTCGGCGTAGGTGTTGATACCACCGGCCTTGCCGTCGCGGCCCAGGGAGATGATCTCGGCGTCGTTGGGCGGGGTGCCCGGGTTTTTGTAGAGATATGGGTTGCCCCAGGGGTCAGGCGGCAACGTCTTCAAGTAAGGCCCCTGCCAATTGCCCGCATTGGCGGGCCGCGTGGTCAGCGCATTCAGGCCGAGGGTTTCGTCGGGGTAGTTGCCGTTGTCCAGGCGGTACTGGTTCAACGCATCGGAGAGGGACTTCATCTGGCCTTGGGCGGTTTGTACCTTGGCCAGCTCCAGGCGATCGAACATCTTGGGTCCGACATAGCCGGCGAGCAGGGCGATGATCAGCAGGACGACCAGCAGTTCCAGCAGCGTAAAGGCGCGTTGGAAGGGGGTGATAAGTGTGCGTGTGCGCATGGCGATACTCGGCGGTTGTGATCAACTCTTCCGGCCCGCTGGGGAAGCGGGCACCGCCGGTAGGACTGCGTTATAACCAGTACTGCTTCCAATTGTAGCGTTGCGCGATATAAGGCGCCGTAAGGCGCCCTATAACGTTTGGCACTTGCTGTTATCAAGTCAGTGCATATGCCAATGGCTCAAGGAACAACATCCCATGCGCGCTGCCAGAAAGTGGAACCGGGTTTGCCGGGTTCATTTTCATTCTGCCCGCACCATGCGCCTGCCGATCCCTGTTTGCACCGGTACTTCACTCCATAATTGGATACTTGTGAGCCGCTGTTGTAGCCGCCATTCGGTTTCCACTGAGGGAAGCCGTCATCGCCCCCAGCCTTTTTGATCACGAAAACAACTTTTTTCGGGTCGTTTTTCAGATTTTTATGATCATAAACGGTTAAGGAAACGTTGTGGTCAGGCTGCGGACCACCCGGAATGGCGTCGAAATACGGAGCCACTGTGAAAGAAAAGGTGCTCTCGTGGTTGGGTATATTTGACGCGTCTTTCGCAGCGTTTGTAGACCATATATAGGTAAGTTTGCCGTTGTATCCGACTGAGCTTCCACCGTCGAAAGTGACGGTTTCACCTTCTGTGGCTTCGGCTGGGCCTTGGATATTGGCAACAGGAGGGCGTTGATCTACAGGGGTTCCACCGTCGTCGGTAATAATCGACATCCCTATAGAGGCATTTTTGTCGGCAAGGAAGATTTGGTTGCTCCCTGGCTCCACGGTGTTGTAGATGATGCTTGTGCCTTTGAGTTCACCTATCTGCACAATTGTTTTGAATGACGATAGCGCTTGTACCAGCCCCAGCCCCCAAACGGCCGGATTCGCATCTGTAACGGGATGCCGGATGTCTACGACTTCATCATGCGAGTCATCCGCACCCAGTACGCGAAAGCGGATCTTGTCTCCCGGATGTGGGGTAAAACCAGGCAACAGGAAGGGCCCCTTGGCATACCACTCAGGGGCAGTCCCACCGCTGAATGTAACATCGCTGCAGTTGTAAAAACCTTCGCCGTTAGGGTCGTCTCGCTGAAATCGAGTGTATAGCACCGCATTTCCCGAGCGACCGGCTGGAATCGGTACGTTTATTCTAAAATAGCCTTGCATTAGCCCTAGAGGGTTCAGCGCCGTCCCGTCATCAGGCAATGCCTTATCGACTCTTTCTTTTTTCAGCAGTTCGAGGTCACTCCATTTCAGCGGCATGGTCGCGGAGTTATAGCCAGGTTTGCTCAGATAGATATAAACATCACTGCTTACATGGGGAGCCGTACCGGAAATAATGACCTGTAGAAAGCCATTTTTAGGTGTGATTGGAGTTTTGTGCCATTTATCTGAAGGCTGATCGAGGCCACGCATTTCTGGATTGTTGGCGGAGCAGAGTTTTCCATCTGGTATGTACTGCTCGACGACTGCCTGATCCTCGTACTGCGGTTTCGGAATTTCAATTGATACCTGGTTCCATTGCTGGCCTGGGTAGTGTGGGAGATCCTTATTTGCTTCCAAGAGCGCCCGGCATCCCGCATCGGACGGATTAGGGCTCCAGAAGTCCGCTTGACCCCGACAGTAAAATTGTCGTGCCACCGGCGTATCTGTCGCCACATGGGCCAATGCCAAGGCCGGCAATACCACGATTCCTGCCAGTACCCATTTAAGGGCGGCACGCATATATCTGTGTAAGTTTCTCATGCTCTAGTCCACCTTCAATCCAGATAAACAAGTTCCGAACTGCTGGAACGATCAGTGTGTTCATATCGTTGAAATCATTGAGTCGGCTGATCTCCCAGAGGAGTGACGCGGGTTGCAGGGTTACTCTGTACAGAGCCATACAGAAACACCCACCCTTGATAACTGCCTTGCCCTGTAAAACTTTGATTGATGACCGCAAAGTTGCCTTGCTTGAACGGCGTGCCCTTGGCCTGGCTGAACACGCCCATGATGGTGTCGCCCGGTCCTGGCACGACGCCCCACTCGGTGGTGCCGGTCAGCGGGTCGGTGTAGACCCGGCGCAGGTAGCGCTTGACGGTCGGTTGGCGCCGGTCAAGCACCAGGTCTTCGAGGGACTTGGGAAAGGCATTGCCGGCCTTGTAGTACAGGCCGATGGCCCGGCGGATTTCGTTGCCGCGCGCCAGCAGTTCCAATTCGCGTTCGCGCTGCAACACGCTGGACCACAGCGTGCCCGTCTCCATCAGCATCACGGCCACGACGGCCACCGTCACCAGCATGCCCATCAACACCGAGCCGTGCTGGCGCTGCTTACCAGTCTGCATAGGCCGTCCCATCGTTAGCGGTGCCCGGTGCGCCGCTGCGTACGTCGCCCAGGCCTTGTTCGTCGGAGGGTTGCAGTTGCCAGGTGTCGCGCTTGCCGGTCAGCGGGTCCAGAGGGATTTCGCGCAGGTAGCGGCGGTCCACCAGGGCTTGCAAGGAGTCGGGGTTATCGCCGTGGTCTTCGCGGTATTGATCCAGCGCCTGGCGAATGGTGGAGAGGTTGTGGCGCAGCACCGTCTCTTGGGCCTTGGCGTGCTGGCGAAAATACTGGGGGGTGACCAGCGTCATGAGTGTGGCGATGATGGCCATCACCACCAGCAATTCGATCAGGGTAAAACCGCGCTCACCACTGGCTGTACGACGTTCCATTCAAACTCTCCCGAGTGCTGCGGGATGAAACGTCAAATACATCTTCTCCCTCTTGTGGGTTATCGGCGCTGCTCTTGTAACTGCGCAATTGCCAGGTTTTTTCCGCTGCCAGTTCGGGACATTCGCAGAGAGGATCGCGAGGAATGCGTCGCAGAAAATAGAGTTTTTGACCTTGCAAGTTGGTCTGGTCGGTGACGCCATCGACCAATGTCTGCAAAGAGGGCGGGTAACCACTGTCAGTGACGCTCTTTTCGATGCGCCCGTCGTCGCTGGCTTCTTTGTAGGAATCAATGGCGCGGCGTATCTCTCGCAACGAACGTTGCAAGTCGAGTTCTCGGTCGCGTTTGCCCATCAATGCCGTCAGCGGATAAGCCACTGTCGCCAGCGTGGCCAGTAAGGCCAGCGTCAGTAGTAATTCAATCAGCGTAAAACCTTTGGCGCAGTGATGGCTGGGTGTGCCCTGCCACATCACTGTTGTTCCTCCCGTTTATCCCGCCAAGGACTTCCGCGTTAACCCAGGCTTGTGAAATTAACTGCAAAGGTGAGTGTAGATGCTGAGTATTTTTTGTACAGACGAATACCGCCTAGGACGTTACCCACAATCGCTGTGTGTCTGGCTGTGGATAAGGTGTTCGTGGGTGCCTGTAGCTCAGGTAAATTAAGGGCTGCAGCCTACTGTATGAAAAATAACCAGGCTAAGTCTCGGTTTTTGAAGCGTTTTCCGTGTGGATAAGCGTGATGGGGTATGTGTACTTGCCCCCAAAGTCTGTTGGCGCTTCTGTGGATAAGATGTTCGCTATCGGCTACAGGCCTTAAAGATAAAGGCTTTGATCGAAATGATTAAAAAGTGATCAATTCCGTGGCTGAAGTGCTGGAGCAGTGCCAAAGCCCGGATTTATGCAGGGTTGCCGCGGTTTTCCACAGTGCTGTGCAAGTTGCCCCCAAACTCTGTTGGCGCTTCTGTGGATAAGGTGTTCACGTAGTGCTGCAAGCCACGATTTTATTGGGTTGTAGCGTATTGGTCGAAAAATGATCAAATGCACGTCCCAACCCGTAACTTGAATAAGTCACGGATTTTCTTCACTTATTTCTGGGTAGTTGGCGCAGTTGCCCACAATTGCTGTGGGTGGCTTTGTGGATAAGTTGTTGGGCAAAGGCTGGAAGGCAGGCGGGTAGGGGGCTGGGAGGGAACTGATCAAATAGTAACCAGTGCGAGGTTCGATTGTGGGAGGGGGCCAGGCCCCTTCCCACATTTCCAACGATTAGGAGCGTTTATTCGTGTGCCGCCACGCCTTTGAGGTAAGGCGCCGGTGCCGCGCCCAGGTTGCTCAGCATGCGCTCGCTGTACCAGTCCACGAAGTTCACCACGCCGAACTCATAAGTCTTGGAGTACGGGCCCGGTTGATAGGCCGTGGAGTTGATGCCGCGCTGGTTTTCTTCGGCCAGGCGACGGTCCTGGTCGTTGGTGGCGTCCCAGACCTGGCGCATGCGCTCCACGTCATAGTCCACGCCTTCGACCGCGTCCTTGTGTACCAGCCACTTGGTAGTGACCATGGTTTCCTGCGCACTGATCGGCCACACCGTGAACACAATGATGTGGTCGCCCATGCAGTGGTTCCACGAGTGTGGCAGGTGCAGGATGCGCATCGAGCCCAGGTCCGGGTTCTTGATGCGGCCCATCAGCTTGGCGCAACCCTGTTTGCCGTCGAGGGTCATCGACACGGTGCCCTTGAGCAGCGGCATTCGCACGATGCGGTTACGCAGGCCGAAGCTGGCGTGGGCGTACGGGATCTTCTCGGCGTCCCAGGCAGCGGCCGAGGCGGCGACGTGGTCCTTGAATGCCTGGTCGGCGCGTGGGTCGGTGACGTCGTCCCATTCCAGCAGGGTTTTGAGCAGCTCCGGGTGCGAACCGCCGCAGTGGTAGCACTCGCGGTTGTTCTCCAGCACCAGTTTCCAGTTGGCCTTTTCCATCAAGGTGGTTTGCACCGCCACCTTGGTGTTCTCCATGTCGTAGGGTTCCATGTAGTGGTTCAGGGTCGACAGGAAGTCATCGATGGCCGGCGGGTTTTCGGCCAGGCTGATGAAGATATAGCCGCCGGCGGTCTTCACGTTGACCGGCTTGAGGCCGTATTGCTTCATGTCGAAGTCGGCGCCCATCTCGGTGCCGGCGAACAGCAGGCGGCCGTCCAGTTCGTAGGTCCACTGGTGATAATGGCAGACCAGTTTGGCCACCTTGCCCTTGTCGCTGGTGCACAGGCGCGAGCCACGGTGACGGCACACGTTGTGGAACGCATGCACCACGCCCTCGGCGCCACGGATCACGATGATCGGGTTCTTGCCCACTTGCAGGGTCAGGTAGTTGCCCTTGGTCGGAATCTCGCAGGTCATGCCGGCGATCAACCACTCTTTCTGGAAGATCTCCTGCATGTCGATATCGAACAAACGCTCATCGCAGTAGAACGGCTGCGGCAGCGAAAAGGTGCGCTCGCGCTCTTGCAGCATTTGCGCGGTGGCCTTGCGTGCGGGTTCCAGCGGATCGCCCAAGCTTAAGGTTGCGGTGACGTCCATCGTGTAGGTCCTCATGGCCATTCTGTGTGGCCGGCGAATAGTGGCTGATCAGGTGTGCAGCAAGGCGTAAAGAAAGCGTCGTTGTTGGGAGCGAGTGTGGGGCTGCTGATGCGGCGAACCTTATCCATGAGCGACATGGCCCACTCTGATCCCGACGCGCAAGCCCCGTGGTATGGGGGCTGGTCGCGATAAGTATGTGAATGTCGCAGATAGGTAAGTGGGCGGTTCTCGCGTTACGCAGAATCGCCACCATAAGGCCGACCTCGGCGGTGGAGAACAACATGTCCAATAATTTCCTGAATCCGGTAACCACCCAGACCTGGGCCAATGGTCGGCACATCGTCCGTTGCGTCAAAGTCATCCAGGAAACCTGGGATGTGCGCACCTTTTGCTTTATGGCCGACCAGCCGATCCTGTTCTTTTTCAAACCAGGGCAATTCGTGACCCTGGAGCTGGAAATCGACGGGCAGCCGATCATGCGCTCCTACACCATTTCCAGCTCGCCATCGGTGCCATACAGCTTCTCGGTGACCATCAAGCGCGTGCCTGGCGGCAAAGTGTCCAACTGGCTGCACGACACTTTGCATGAAGGCCAGGAGCTGGCGGTGCACGGACCGGTGGGGCTGTTCAACGCCATCGACTTCCCCAGCCCAAAGGTGTTGTACCTCAGCGGCGGCGTGGGGATTACGCCGGTGATGTCGATGGCGCGCTGGTTCTACGACACCAATGCCAATGTCGACATGACCTTTGTCCACAGCGCCCGCTCGCCCAAAGACATCATCTACCACCGCGAGCTGGAGCACATGGCGTCGCGGATCGATAACTTCAGCCTGCACCTGATCTGCGAAAAGCACGGCCTGGGCGAACCATGGGCCGGTTACCGCGGTTACCTGAACCACAAGATGCTCGAACTGATGGTGCCCGACTTCCTGGAGCGCGAAGTGTTCTGCTGCGGCCCAACGCCCTACATGACCGCCGTGAAGCGCCTGCTGGAAGCCGCCGGTTTCGACATGACGCGCTACCACGAGGAATCCTTCGGCGCCACGCCGCCCGAAGCCCGCGCCGATGCGGTCGAGCAAGCCGAACAAGCCGCCGACGCGCCGGAAGTCGACCTGGCGGACCTGCACCAGGTGGAGTTCATTACCTCGGGCAAGAGCATCCGCGTGGCGCCGGGCGAAACCGTACACGCCGCCGCCGCCAAGCTTGGCCTGATGATCCCCAAAGCCTGCGGCATGGGCATCTGCGGCACGTGCAAGGTGCTGAAGCTGGGTGGGGAAGTGGAGATGGAGCACAACGGTGGGATCACCGAGGATGATGAAGCCGAAGGCTACATCCTGTCGTGCTGCAGTGTGCCGAAGGGGGATGTACGGATTGAGTTCTGAAACACGGCGATAACCGGCAGTGTTGGGTGAATTTTGATTGGGTCACTAATAGCGCAGGGTGAGCAGGAAGCACCCTGTGCTATTAGGGTTTTTTTACTCAAGGTGCATTAAAGTCTGCTGTAAATGATTTTTTGAACGTGCCGTTTGAATTAAACGTACATTTTACGTTTTTTGCGCGAGCAGTTCGGCCATCTCTTTCGATGAGATCGTTTTCTCTCACGGCCAGAATAAGTTTTTCTTCGGTTGTGTTGATTGAAAACTCAGTAGTGGTCACTTCTTGAATTGTCATAATTAATATTCCTTTAATTAGTTTGAGTGGGTGTTCATTCGAGTGCGCGCACCGTGAGAATTGACAATTTTTGTGGAATAGTAAACTGTGAATAGTGACAGCTTGTTTTTTGTTTTGGTTTTTGTTATGGCGGGCGGTGGGTTAGGGTAACTGCTTGTCCCAATTACTATTTAACATTGCGGCAGTCATTTAATTGCAATTGCGGCAGAGTTTATATGTCGAGTTGTTATACCGTACGGCGATATCGAAAAGCCGGCGAGGAGGGAGGCATCTGCTAGCTCTGCGTCGCAGTGCTGGCCTGCGACGCGAGTCTCAAGTGTTAACGATCACTGGGCATAGATATGCACCACGAAGTGCTGGCCTGACGCTGTCAATTCATAGACTTTGTCATAGATCCGCAGCGTCCTCGACGGCTCGCGGATGGTGTCGCCGACCTGGGCGGTTTTTCTGAACTCGTCCCAGTCGATAACGGTAGTGCTGATAGTGCCGTCGCTAATCAGGGTATTGCCGGTGCTTTGATATTCCATGAGTCAAACCTCTTCTGGATTTCCGTTTCCAGCCGATTGTTCGGCGGGTGGTAATACCCGCGAGGGTAGCCGCTGCAGCGGCGATTTCCTTGCGGGTTCCAAGAGGCTAGTCAATGAAAACTCGCTGTGTTGCTGCCGGAAATAACCAATAACAGTCTCGGCACAGCGCCAGTATTTGCCCGTCTCAGGCGTTCATCACTTCGCGGATATCCGCGGCCAGTTCCCTTACGCGTTCTTCTTCGGTATCCCACGCGCACATGAAGCGCGCCCCACCTTTGCCGATGAAGGTGTAGAAGCGCCAGCCCTTGGCTGTCAGCGCGGCGATGGCCGGTTCGGACAGTTGCAGGAACACGCCGTTGGCCTGCACCGGGAACATCAGCTCCACGCCGGGAATATCCGCCACCAGGCTGCTCAGCAACTGCGCGCAGTGGTTGGCGTGGCGGGCGTGCTTGAGCCAGGCGTCGTTTTCCAGCAGGCCCACCCAAGGCGCGGAGAGGAAGCGCATCTTCGAGGCCAGTTGGCCGGCCTGTTTGCAGCGATAGTCGAAGTCTTCGGCCAGCTTGTGGTTGAAGAACAGGATCGCCTCGCCCACGGCCATGCCGTTTTTGGTGCCGCCAAAGCACAGCACGTCCACCCCGGCTTTCCAGGTCAGGTCGGCCGGCGAGCAGCCAAGGAACGCACAGGCGTTGGAGAAGCGCGCGCCGTCCATGTGCAGGTTCAGGCCCAGCTCTTTGCAGGTGGCGCTGATGGCGCGGATTTCCTCGGAGGTGTACACGCTACCGACTTCGGTGGCTTGGGTCAGGGTAACTACGCGGGGTTTGGGGTAGTGGATGTCCTGGCGCTTGAGGGCGATCTCGCGGATCGACTCCGGCGTCAGTTTGCCGTTTTCGGTGCGGGCGGTGAGCAGCTTGGAGCCGTTGGAGAAAAACTCCG
>Ga0308172_1001084_pt1 | contig 22426 bp, 17 predicted proteins | sample PhyGR2_FD_202134 | JGI IMG/M metagenome (GOLD analysis project Ga0308172, IMG submission 202134) | Phyllosphere microbial communities from UC Gill Tract Community Farm, Albany, California, United States - DLSLSG.R2 | ecosystem: Host-associated > Plants > Phyllosphere > Unclassified | place: USA... | reverse complement strand
CAGCGCTCCATCCAACTGGGCTTCAGCTCGGTCATGATGGACGGCTCCCTCGGCGAAGACGGCAAGACCCCTACCGACTACGAATACAACGTCCGCGTTACCCAGCAAACCGTGGCCATGGCCCACGCTTGCGGTGTTTCGGTGGAAGGCGAGTTGGGCTGCCTGGGTTCCCTGGAAACCGGCATGGCTGGTGAAGAAGACGGCATCGGCGCCGAAGGCGTGCTGGACCACAGCCAAATGCTGACCGACCCGGAAGAAGCCGCTGACTTCGTGAAAAAGACCCAGGTCGACGCCCTGGCCATCGCCATCGGCACCAGCCACGGCGCCTACAAGTTCACCAAGCCGCCGACCGGGGACGTACTGGCTATCGACCGTATCAAGGAAATCCACAAGCGCATCCCTAACACCCACCTGGTGATGCACGGTTCTTCCTCGGTACCGCAGGAGTGGCTGGCGATCATCAACCAGTACGGCGGCGACATCAAAGAAACCTACGGCGTACCGGTTGAAGAAATCGTCGAAGGCATCAAGTACGGCGTGCGCAAAGTCAACATCGATACCGACCTGCGCCTGGCCTCCACCGGCGCGATGCGTCGCCTGATGGCCACCAACCCGAGCGAATTCGACCCACGCAAATTCTTCGGCGCCACCGTCACCGCGATGCGTGATGTGTGTATCGCTCGTTACGAAGCATTTGGTACTGCGGGCAATGCGTCGAAGATCAAGCCGATCTCGTTGGAAGCCATGTACCAGCGTTACTTGAAAGGTGAGTTGAACGCTAAGGTGAACTAAGCCTCAGGCGTTTAAAAAGAAGCCCGCATTGATGCGTAAGGATGTTCACGCAAGTGGAATAGCCTTACGGCTTGCTGGAGGGTTGAGATCTTCACCGTCCTTGGTCTGGATATCCTCGGGCGGTGAACTAATAACATCCCTCCGATTCCCTTGCCTCGGTTCTGACAGCCTTTCACTGTTGTGGAAAGAATCATCTCTACCAAAAGTACACCACAGCTTGCTGAGGTCGACTAACTCTTGCTGAGCAGGCATAAAAGTCCGATGCCAATAGTCTAACATCGGAATTTTCAACAAGATCTGCGTGATTTAAGATACTAAGCGGACAAAATCACGCAGCGGTACAGATTTTTGTGGGCCGCGTGCTGGTTAATTAGGCTAAGGTCGAATTTCCAAGTTGAATGGCGAATATTTCAGTCTTCTGAATTTAACCTTGGCTTAGTGATTTTTTTGCGTTTTTTTTTCTGTATTTTTTTCCGGAAGAGCAAGTTCTAGAACGAATGGCTAAGAATTTTTTTGTATCATGGAGATAATGCAGCGGACTGTTAATTCGGAGGTTGGCTGGTGTTCTAGGCTGCCTGAAATTGGGTCACAACCCGTATTTTTCATGTCAATTATCATCTGATTATAACGCTTTTGCACATCTGGGGTAGTGATTTGGTTAGTTGGACGGCTGGTAAGCTTCTTAAACTGAATTTGGTAATCGTCTATAGATTTATCGACTTTTTTTGCGAATTCGGCAAGTGACATAGGGTTGGGTGAGGCGTTCAGTTCAATTGTAGTTTCCCATTTTAAAGGCGTTTTATAGTTAATTGTCGCCGTTCTTATATAGGGGGACGCATAAGGCGGTTCATTTGCTGCGTCAAGAATCATTTCTTTCAATATAGATATTAGCTCGGCGGAGTCTGTCGCGTTGCGTTCACCCATGTGCTTTATCATGATGTTCTCCAAGGATTACTGTTTGTAGGATCAGTGTAACCAATGCGTTTTTTGCCGCTACTGTCAGAATTCACAGGTGTCGATGCTTTTTTTTTATAAAAATTTTATCCTTATTGTTGAATGATCTAGCGGGCGCCATGGAGGTGATTAACGCCGAAATTAATATTGAGTGGGTGGATCGCTACGCTGTACTGAGCATCAGCGCTTAATAAATGCCCGCTGCGATTCGAGTTGTTTGACTGAGATTTAATTGGTTCACGTTGTTTTCAATGGAGCTTATCTATTAACGGGGCCAGCACGATGGTCCGTCATCCTATTATCGATTGACCAGTGGCTATTTCGAATTTATCTATAAGACTGTCAAGGTTGACAGTGTCATCGATTGCGTTTTGTCCTCATTATTGGGCTATCAATTCAGTAAAGGAGTACGCGGTCATGACACTTTCAAAGTGCTTGAAAATGGGTGCAGCAATCGGTGCTTTTATGCTTATAGGGCAGGTATACGGAGTGGAGTTGAATTGCCCTGAGGTCTCGACCATCAAGGCTGTCAGTCGCCAGTTTGCGGATCAGAGCGGTGTTTGGAAGGGTGAGCAATACATGGAAGACAGTTCTATTACAGCCGCATTTAAGTTCCAAGGTGCAGCCATCAAACAAGGTACAGATAGTGAGACCAGCCACGCTTATTACTATGTGGCTTGTAATTACGTCGGAGCAGGAAGTGACGACTACTTGAGAATGGCCCAGAGATTCGTTTCGTCTCCCGTGGCACAGGGCTCTAATTGGAATGAGAACAACGAATGTATCCAGAGCAGTGTTTCTAAATGCGCCTTTAACGTAATGAATTCAAAAGGTCCTGCTCCGATTAAATTGCCTGTGCAATAAGCAGGTGAAAAGCCCCTCGCAAATGTGGGGGCCGAGCAAAGCCGGCTCCCACAGAATCCTTTACTCGTGATCAATATCCAACTTGTCGAACGTCACCTTCGCTCCTTCCTTGCTATCCCCGCTGTTGTCCTGCACATAAGCGCCGGCCTTGAAGTACAGCGGCTTGGCGCCCCAGGCGGCGCCGATGCGTTCGTTCCATTCGCCATCGGCGGCGTAGACGCTCAGCAGTCCGGCCTTGTTGAGGTTGATCACGTAGGTGAAGCTCTTTTCCAGCGGTACGTTGGAGGCCACGGTGATCACGCGGCTCTCCTCTTCGTCCGGACGCATGCGCACTTTGGCGACGATGTTGCCGGTCTGGGTTTTTTCCTTGAATTGATACTCAAGTTTGATCAGCGGTTTCTGGCTCTCATACGCGTGGATTTGGCCAATCACGATTTTGCCGGTGGAAGGCACTTGGTTGACGGTGAGGGTGGCGCGTAGGAAGTTGTCGGCGTCGGGGTAGGTCCAGTTACGCAGGCGTCCATCGGCGTAGGTTTCGCGCAGTTCGCTGCGGGGGTAGATGGCGTTTTCGGTGCGGGTACCAGTGACGGGTGTCCAGAATTGCACATTGCTGCCTTCGGCCTGGAAATATTGGTCGTTGAAGCCGCTGAGCAGTTTCGGGGTTTCGATGGTCGCGGGGGGCGAGCCGACCGGAATGCTCAGGTTCCAAGTAGAGAGGTCGATCATGGCATTGGCCTTTTACGGGGGGTGAAAGCTCTGGCACGGGGCCTTAAACGTTCTTTATAGGCGGTGGCTGTCCAATTGTTAAACAATCGATGGCAGTTTATTGGCGTCAACGGAATGTCAAAATGCCATGTTTCCCATGAATCGGGGGCTGTAGCGGTTGACCGTTAGTCGGCTGCCCGAACTTTGGCGCAATGATGGCATCCACTTCCCTTCTGATTTTTCAGAACCAGAGCTAGAGTGAAGCCTCAGTGTTTATCCGGGTTTTATCTCAGAAGTGACCGGAGCGGCAATCTAAGGATGAGACGTAGCATGGAATGCGCTCCACACCACGGCGATGGCAGTTCGGTTCTTCTGGTGGTCGACGACTACCCCGAAAACCTGATCAGCATGCGCGCCCTTCTGCAACGCGAGGATTGGCACGTGGTGACCGCCGCGTCCGGCGTGGAAGCGCTGGAATTGCTGCTGCAGCATGACGTCGATTTGGTATTGCTGGACGTGATGATGCCGGGCATGGACGGTTTTGAAGTCGCCCGCCTGATGCGCGGCAGTCAACGTACGCGCATGACCCCGATCATTTTTCTGAGTGCCAATGCGCAATCGCCTGCTTCCGTCCTGGAAGGCTATGCCAGCGGCGCCATCGATTACCTGTTCAAGCCTTTCGACCCACATATTCTCAAACCCAAGGTCCAGGCGTTGTTGGAGCACCAGCGCAACCGCCGGGCTTTGCAGCGCTTGAGCCACGACCTGGAGTCGGCCCGCGCCTTCAATGCCTCGGTGCTCGACAACGCTGCCGAAGGCATTCTGGTGGTCAGCGAGGAGGGCGTGATTCAGTACGCCAACCCGGCGATCTCGCGCTTGCTCAACGCCACGCACAATGAGCTGCAGGGCCAGCCGTTTCTGAGTTTTCTGCAAAAGCCTCATTTGCCCAGTTGGCAGGATTCGCAGATGTATGCCGGTTACCAAACGGGCCAGACCTGGCGCCTGCATGATGCCCTGCTGCGCACCGGTCGCGGTCAGCAGGTGCCTGTGGCGTTATCCTGCGCGCCGCTGCCGTCCGAGCAGAAGGCGATGGTGGTGACGGTGCTGGACATGTCCGAGGTGCGCCACCTGCATCAGCAACTGGAGTTTCAAGCGGTCACCGACCCACTCACCGGTTTGCTCAATCGCCGTGGGTTCTATCAAGCCGTGGAAAACAGCCTGTTGCGTGGCGAGCGGGGGGAGCAGTCGCTGGTGCTGCTGTACCTGGACCTCGATGGATTCAAGAGGGTCAACGATTCCCTGGGCCATGATGCTGGGGACCGGGTGCTGCGCTGGGTCTCGGAACAATTGCAAGGTTGCCTGCGTTCCTACGACATCATCGGACGCATGGGCGGTGATGAATTTACCGCGTTGGTGGAGCTGGAATTTCCGGAGCAGGCGGCAAAAATTTCGGAAAAACTGATCGAACGGGTGTCCGTCTGTCAGCAAGTCGACGGTTTGGATGTGATGCTCGGCGTGAGTATTGGCATTGCCACGTTTCCGGACTGCGGCGCGGATTTGAATGGTCTGCTGCGCGCGGCCGATATCGCTATGTACGAAGCCAAACGCGCAGGGCGTCAGCAATATCGCTATTTCGACCAGGAAATGAACGGGCGTGCCCGCTCACGCTTGATGCTCGAAGACAGCGTGCGCACGGCAATCGAAAATAAAGAGTTCACCCTGGTCTACCAGCCGCAAGTGTCGTTGGAGGATGGGCGCTTGCGCGGCGTGGAAGCCTTGTTGCGCTGGCAACATCCCAGTGTGGGTGACGTGCCGCCGGGGTTGTTCCTGCCGTTGCTTGAGGAGGCGCGGCTGATCAGCCAATTGAGCGCGTGGATTTACCAGCAGGTCGCCGCCCAGCGTCATGCCTGGCACAGCACTTTCGATGAAGAGCTGGTGCTGAGCGTGAGCCTGAGCAGCAGCCAGTTCAATATGCCCAACCTGGCCAACCAGCTGCAGCAGATGCTGGAGTGCTACGGTTTGAACGGGCGTCAGTTGGAGGTGGAGATCGGCGAGGATTGCCTGATGAGCAACCGCGAGGAGGCCATCAAGCAACTCAAGCTGTTGCGTCGCATTGGTGTGCGTATCGCCTTGGATGACTTTGGTTCCGGACAGTGTTCCCTGGCCCATCTGCGCGATCTGGAGTTCGACACCCTCAAGCTCGATCCGAAATTAGTGGCGCGCCTGCCGGGCTCGGCGCGCGATGCGGCCATGGCCCGCAGCATTATTGAGTTGTGTGCGCATTTTGAAGTGCTGGTGGTGGCCGAGGGTGTGGAAACCCAAGAGCAGGCCCACTGGCTCAGGGCGCACGGCTGTCCGTTCGTTCAAGGGCCATGGGCGGCATTGCCGTTGATGGCCGAGGAAATGGTCGACTGGTCCCGCACCCGCGTGAGTTGAATTGGTTACACTGACGCCCTTTGAATCCTGCCGCGCACGCCATGACTACGCTGAAATACCTCCAGGCCTACCCTGTCACTCTTCAGGAGCAAGTGCGCCAGATGATCGCCAAGGACCAATTGGGCGCCTATCTGGAGCAGCGTTATCCCGAGCGCCATGGGGTGCAGAGCGATAAGGCCTTGTATGCCTACGCGCTGGCCTTGAAGCAGGAACACCTGCGCAACGCGCCGGCTATCGACAAAGTGCTGTTCGATAACCGCCTGGACCTGACGCACCGAGCCCTGGGCCTGCACACGACCATTTCCAGGGTGCAGGGCGGCAACCTCAAAGCCAAGAAAGAGATTCGCATCGCCGCCTTGTTCAAAGAGGCCGCGCCGGAATTTCTGCGCATGATCGTGGTGCATGAGCTGGCGCACTTCAAGGAATCGGACCACAACAAGGCGTTCTACAAACTCTGCCAATACATGATGCCGGATTACCATCAGGTGGAATTCGACCTGCGGGTATACCTCACGTATCGCGACCTGCTGGGCAAACCCTGACCGTACAAGGCCAATGACCATGGATGTGAGCAAGACCAAAAGCAGCTTCTACCGCCGCCTCTACGTGGCCTACCTGATCGACAGCGGCCAGGCCAGCAACGTACCGGCGCTGACGGAGATGACCGGCATGCCTCGGCGCACGGCCCAGGACACCATTGCCGCGCTCGCCGACTTGGATATCGTGTGTGAGTTCGAACAGGAAGACGGCGCCCGCAACCATGCCGGGTGTTATCGGATTCGCGATTGGGGCGCGATCGATCGGCGCTGGATCGAAGCCAATCTGGCCTCGATCAAGCGCGTGCTGGGTTATCCCTGAGGTCTTGTTTGATTCACTGGCATCATAGGGGGCAAGCCCCTTCCCGCAGTTGATCGCAGTGCTCTGGGTGGCTTTCTCAGGCGCGCCGCATGCCGATATGAGGAATGTCGTCCTCCAGGTATTCCTCTCCCGCCACCACGAAACCGTAGCGGCCGTAATAACCCTGCAAATGCGCTTGGGCTGACAGAAATATCGGCGTATCAGGCCAGATATCGTCAATCTGCTTGAGGGTTTCTTCCATCATCCGGTGCGCCAACCCGGTGCCCCGTGCCGCTGGGGCAATGATCACTCGGCCGACCACCACGTCACCCCCTTGGGTATCGGGGTCCAGCAGCCGTAGGTAGGCCACCAGCTCGTCATTCTGCCAGCCCATCAGGTGATGGGTGTCGCCGATCAAGTCCTGCCCGTCGACGTCCTGATAGATGCATTTCTGCTCCACTACGAAGACTTCGTTGCGTAACCGCAGGATGGCGTAGAGCTGATCCTTGCCCAGGTCATTGTGGTGTTTGCAGACCCAATCAACTGTCATGGTGTGTTCTCGAATAGATGTCTGTTCTTGATAGTAAGCGCGACGGGCAACTCTGTCTAAATGGTCTATTGTGGTGAATGAAATCAATTAGCCATCACTGAGTGCTCTGTTGCCCCGTTTCTTTGTGTAATCTGGGCTACTGTTAACACCTCAGGTATGGCCTGAGCTAGGCTCGCCAAGGATTTTGAGCATGCCGCGATTTTCTCGTGCCGTTGCTTTAATTGGAGTGTTGTTGCTGGCTCAGCCGGCGTTTGCGCAGCGTTTGCGCCTGGTTGCGGATGCCTGGCCACCGTTTACCGATGCGACCTTGATCAATGGCGGGCTGGCCACCGATATCGTCACCACGGCCCTGGCCCGTGCAGGTTATGCCAGTGAATTCGAACAGGTGCCCTGGGCCCGGGCATTGATGGGCGTGGGCGACGGGCGCTATGACGTGCTGATCAACGCCTGGTACGACGACGCCCGCACGCAACTGGGCGAATTCTCCAATGAATACCTGATCAACCGCGTGCGCTTCATCAAGCGTCGCGACGACCCTATCGACTACCAGACCCTGGAGCAACTACACGATTTCCCCATTGCCGTGGTGCGCGGCTATGCCTATTCGGCGGCGTTCGACGGGGACGCGCAACTGCAGAAAGTACCGGTGCATAACTTCGCCATGGCCGTACGCATGCTGGCGGCGCAGCGGGTGCGGCTGACGGTGGAGGATGAGTATGTGGCGCGCTATTACCTGTCCCGCGAATCGCCCCGGGTGCGCAACGCCATAGAGTTTTTGCCCAAGCCGCTGAGTGAAAACAGCCTGCACATTCTGGTCAGCCTCAAGCACCCCGAGCATGCGCAGATTGTGGCGGGCTTTGACCGGGAAATTGCCAAGATGAAAGCCGATGGCAGTTACGAGCGGTTGATGAAGGCCCATGGTATGTAGTGCCTGTGCGGGCCTTATCGGGGGGACCGTGTGAATCAGATCAATGTGGAAGGGGGCTTGCCCTCGATAGCGACCTAAGCCGCGTCGGTGTCCTTGATCAAATGTGCCGCCAGTGTGCGCAACGGCCCCAGCTGTCGGCAGATCAGCGCCAGTTGCGTTTGCACCAAGCGCTGCCCTTCGTCGATCTCATCCGGCATCTGCTCCAGCTCGGCGGCCAGGGCTTCTTCGGCGTCGCTCTGGATCGCAATCGGTTGTTTGTTGGCCAGCCCCGTGGCGATTTCGTCAATGCTGGCCGACAGGCTGTGGCCGGCGCCGTTGATCAGGTGTTCGCGCACGTCGGCCGGCAGTGCGGTGTCGCGGTGTGCGCCCAGCCCCGACAAATAGCTGAGCAAAGTGTGTGACAGCACCAGGAAGCGAAAGCCCACGTCGGCTTCTTTGCGAAAGTGCCCCGGCTCCATCAGCATGTTGGCCAAGGTGGTGGACAGCGCCGCATCGGCGTTGTGCGCATTGCGTCTGGCCAGGCGATAGGCCAGGTCGTCGCTCTTGCCGGCGGCGTACTGCTGCATGATCTGCCGCAGGTAGATGCTGTTGCAGGTCAGGGTGTTGGCCAGCACTTTGTTCAGGCGCCGGCCCTGCCAGTCCGGCAGAAACAGGAACACCGCCAGCCCCGCGATCAGGCTGCCGATCAACGTATCGAACAGCCGAGGCAGGAACAGCCCGTAGCCATCGCCCACTTGGTTGAAGCAGAACAGCACCATCAGCGTGATCGCCGCCGTGGCCAGGGTGTAGCGGGTGGTGCGATTGATAAAGAACACCAGGCCGGCAGCGATGGCGAACATCGATTGCACCAGCGGGCTGGGGAACAGATCGAACAGCGCCCAGGCCACGGTCAGGCCAATGGCGGTGCCGACGATCCGTTGGCCCAGTTTGCGCCGGGTGGCGCCGTAGTTGGGTTGGCACACGAACAGCGTCGTGAGGATGATCCAGTAACCCTGGGATGCGTGAATCGCATGCAAGGTGCCGTAGCCGATGGTCAGCGCCAACGACAGGCGCAACGCATGGCGGAACAGCAATGACGTCGGCGTCAGCTGCGTGCGCAGCCGTGTCCACATTTCCTTGAGGTTACGCGGCGCGCGATCGAGCAGATTGCTGTCGGTGGCGTCGGCCAGGGCGTCGGGGTTGCTGGCGTCACCGAGCAGGCGGTCGAGGGTCGACAGGTTGGCCGCCAGGGCGCGCAACGAGCGCAGCAGGCCGCGCCAGGCCGGGTTGCTCTGGATGCGCAGGTGTTCCAGGGAGGCGTTCAGGTCACCGAGGGCTTCGGCAAAACTGTCGTCGTAGACGAACGGCTGGCGCAATTGGATCGACTCAGCGAGGGCCTGGCAGGCCTTGCCTTGCTGGCGTAACAGGCGTTGGCAGCGGAACAGCACGTCGCTGTGGAAAAACGCTTCGGCCAGGGCGTTGTAGGGATAGTGCGAAGAACTGGCGCGCTCATGGATGTCCTGGGCCAGAAAGTACAGCTTCAGGTAGCGGCTGACCTTCGAACCCGGGCGACCATTGCCCACGCGGTGCAGGATAATTTCCTTGGCCGCATTCAGCGCAGCGACTACGCGACCATTCTGCTGAGCCAGCTCCAGACGACGGGCTTCTACATCCAGTTGGCGGATCGGTTCGAACAGCGACGATTTGAGCTTGAGGTAACGCCCCAACTCGCGAAACAAACGCGCCAGGCTCTGTTGCACCGGCTGGTTGGAAAACAGCACCTGCCACAACACTGACAACGCGCCATACCAGGCAGCGCCGGCCACCAGCAGCAGCGGTTCGTGCCAGAAGTCCGACACCGCCCCTCCGCGCTGATCCACACCGATCATGGTGTAGACCGACAGAATCAGCGTCGCCGAGGCAATCGCACCGTAGCGTTCGCCAAGGGCGCCGAGCATGGTCAGGCAGAAACTCGCCAGCGCCAGGGCAATCGCGAACAGCCAGGGGTAGGGGAACAACAGTTCCACCGACAGCGCGGCGATGCTGAAACACACCAGGGTCACTGCCAGGGCATTGAGGCGGCCTTGCCAGCTGTCATCGGTCTCGGCCAGAGCACTGGCGATAATCCCCAGGAACAGCGGGATCAGCAGGGTCATTTCATCCTGATACCAGCACAGCGCCATGCTGCCGGTGAGGGCGATGAACACCCGAACGCTGTAGCTGAATTTATCCAGCGCCCATAGGCGCCGCATGGACTGCTTGAACGAGGTCGATGACATGAAGGCTGGAGTCTTCCGGAACGATGCCGCTAAATTGAGGCAGTAAGGACGCCACGGCAAGCGTGGTGATCACATCTCACCGCAAATTATTCCCCAGGCACACCGCAAATCGGAAGATGGGAGGCTTCGTCAGACGTATTGCGCGGCGGCGTAGCCCGATGCCCACGCCCACTGGAAGTTAAACCCGCCCAAGTGGCCGGTCACGTCCAGCACTTCGCCAATAAAGTACAGCCCTGGGCTTTTCAGCGACTCCATGGTCTTGGACGAGACTTCCCGCGTGTCCACACCGCCCAGCGTCACTTCGGCGGTGCGATAGCCCTCGGTGCCGGCGGGCACGAACTGCCAGCTCGACAACTTCTGCGCGATGTCGGCGACTTCGGCATGGGTGTACTGCTTCATCGGCTTGGACGCGAACCAAGTGTCTGCCAGCAGGTTGGCCATCTTTTTGGTGAAGATTTCACCGAGCAGGGTCTTCAACTCGCTGTTCGGTCGCTCGACCTGTTGCTGTTGCAGCCAGGTATGGGCGTCGTGCTCGGGCAGCAGGTTGATTTCGACCGTGTCGCCCGGCTCCCAGTACGAGGAAATCTGCAGGATCGCCGGCCCGCTCAGGCCGCGATGGGTAAACAGCAGATTCTCGCGAAAACTCTGGCCTTTGCAGCTGGCCACGCAATCCACGGAGGTGCCGGACAACTCGGTGCACAGCGCCTTGAGCTGATCGGTGATGGTGAACGGCACCAATCCTGCGCGGGTCGGCAGCAGTTCATGGCCGAACTGCTTGGCCACCTGATAGCCAAAGCCGGTAGCGCCCAGTGTCGGGATAGACAGTCCGCCGGTGGCGATCACCAGGGATTCACAGCGCAGCTCACCGAGAGTGGTTTGCAACTGATAGCCGCTGTCGAGCTTGGCGATTTCCTGGATGGAGGTGTCCAGGTGCAGGCTTACACCGGTCTGGATGCACTCATCGAGCAACATGCCGAGGATGTCGCTGGATTTGTTATCACAGAACAGTTGGCCGAGTTTCTTCTCGTGGTACGGCACGCCGTGCTTGGCCACCAGCCCGATGAAGTCCCATTGGGTATAACGGGCCAAGGCCGACTTGCAGAAGTGCGCGTTGTGGGACAGGAAGTTGGCCGGCTCGGTGTACATATTGGTGAAGTTGCAGCGGCCACCGCCGGACATCAGGATCTTCTTGCCGGCTTTGTTTGCATGGTCGATCAACATCACCTTGCGCCCACGACCAGCGGCGGTCAGTGCGCACATCAAGCCTGCGGCGCCGGCGCCAATGATCACAACTTCGGTCGAGCGCACAGCAATGTCCTCATAAAAATACGGGTCTGAATGCAATCAAAACGGTGGGAGGGGGCAAACCCCCTCCCACATTGGATATTCATATAGGTCGCAGATCGGGTTACAGGATCCGCACGCGCAACGAGCGGCCCTTGATCTTGCCGTCGTTCAAGCGTTGCAGTGCTTGCTTGGCGATGCCCCGTTCCACGGCCACGAACGCCTGGAAGTCGAAGATCGCGATCTTGCCAACCTGGGCACCGGGGATGCCGGCTTCGCCGGTCAATGCACCGAGGATGTCACCTGGGCGCACTTTGTCTTTACGGCCAGCGGCAATGCACAGAGTGCTCATCTGCGGCAGCAACGGACCACCGCTTTGTGGCTTGAGGTTGTCCAGTTGGTCCCAGTTCAGCGGCGACTTTTGCAACTGCTCGATGGCCTGGGCACGATGCGCCTCGGACGGCGCCACCAGGCTGATGGCGATGCCGGTCTCACCGGCGCGGCCGGTGCGGCCGACGCGGTGGATGTGGATTTCCGAGTCGCGGGCCAGTTCGACGTTGATCACCATGTCCAGCGAGTCAATGTCCAGGCCACGGGCGGCGACGTCGGTGGCCACCAGCACCGAGGTGCTGCGGTTGGCGAACATCGCCAGTACCTGATCGCGGTCGCGCTGTTCCAGGTCGCCGTGCAGGCCGACGGCGGAGATGCCCTTGGCCGTCAGGTGGTCGACGGTTTCCTGCACTTGCTGCTTGGTAAAGCAGAACGCCACGCACGAGGCCGGACGGAAATGCGCCAGCACCTTGGTCACCGCGTCCATGCGTTCTTCCGGGGAGATCTCATAGAAACGCTGCTCGATCTGCTCGTCGGAATGGAACGCTTCGGCCTTCACTTGCTGCGGCGCGCGCATGAACTTGGAGGCCAACTGCTTGATGCTCACCGGGTAGGTGGCCGAGAACAGCAGGGTCTGACGGCGTGGCGGGGTCTTGCTGATGATGTCTTCGATGGCGTCATAGAAACCCATGTCGAGCATGCGGTCGGCTTCATCGAGGATCAGCGTGTTCAAGCCGTCCAGCACCAGCGAACCCTTGCGCAGGTGTTGCTGGATACGGCCCGGGGTGCCGACGATCACGTGGGCGCCATGTTCCAGCGAAGCGATCTGCGGGCCGAGGGACACGCCGCCGCACAGGGTCAGCACCTTGATGTTGTCTTCGGCGCGGGCCAGGCGGCGGATTTCCTTGGCCACCTGGTCGGCCAGCTCGCGGGTCGGGCACATCACCAGAGCCTGGCAACCGAAGTAGCGCGGGTTGATCGGGTTCAGCAGGCCGATGCCGAAGGCGGCGGTCTTGCCGCTGCCGGTCTTGGCCTGGGCAATCAGGTCCAGCCCCTTGAGGATCACCGGCAAGCTTTGTGCCTGGATCTGCGTCATCTCGACGTAACCCAGCGAGTCGAGGTTAGCCAGCATGGCGGCGGACAGCGGCAAGGTATTAAAAGCGGTGGCGATGGTGGTCACGGGGCGGGCTCTGCAAAAACAAAATGTCGCGCAGTGTAGCAGCCCCCCGTAGGTTTTTTCGCATGGTTCAGACGAGGGGGGGGGCAGCGGCAAGTTATGAGCGGCAAGCGGCAAGCTTGAAGCTTAAGGCTTAACGCTCGCAACTACTTCAATGCTCAATGTGCTGCTCCGGGCTGGCCGCCCGTTTGCCGTCTTTTGGCGACAGTTGCAGGAAAATCGCCGCCGCCAACATCGCCATGACGCCCACGGTGAGGAAGGTCAACTGGAACGCGCCGAGCACGGTATTGACCCCGTCATTGCCGGCTTCGGCGGTGAATCCGCCCAGCAGTGCACCGGCGCAGGCCACGCCGAGGCTCAGGGACAATTGCGCCACCACCGACAGCAGGCTGTTGCCGCTGCTGGCCTGGGCGTCGTCGAGGTCGATCAAAGTCACGGTGTTCATCGCGGTAAATTGCAGGGAGTTGATCGCCCCCAGCACCGCCAGCATGCCCAGCAGCAGCGGGTATGGCGTCTGCTCGCTGACCAGGCCCATGCTCGCCAACATGATGCCCAGCGCCAGGGTGTTGCCGGTCAGCACCACGCGGTAGCCCAGGCGTTCGATCAGCGGCCGCGCCACGGACTTGGCGAACATCGCCGCCGCCGCCAACGGCAGCATGCTCATGCCGGCCTCCGACGGTGAATACCCCAGCGCCACCTGCAACAGCAGCGGCACCAGGAACGGCAACGCGCCGCTGCCCAGGCGGGCGAACAGGTTACCCAGAATGCCCACGGCAAAGGTGCGGGTCTTGAACAGCACCGGCGAAAACAGCGGGTTATCGATATGCCCGGCGCGCAGCCAGTACGCCGCCAGGCACGCCAGCCCGCCGAACAGCAGCAACATCACCCGCAGGTGCGGCAGGTGCAGTTCGCCCAGGCCCTCCATGGCGATGGTGATCAGCACCATCGCCGCGCCGAACAGTACAAAGCCCATTCCGTCAAAGCGCGTGCGTTCACTGCCGCGCAGGTCCGGGATGAACTTCCACACGGCGTAGCACCCGATCATGCCCACCGGCAGGTTGATCAGAAAGATCCAGTGCCAGGTCAGGTATTGCACCATCCAGCCGCCCATGGTCGGGCCAAGCAGCGGGCCGAGCAGGCCAGGGATGGTGATGAAGCCCATGATCCGCACCAGCTCGGAGCGCGGGTAGGCGCGCAATACCACCAGGCGTCCCACCGGCAGCATCAGCGCGCCGCCCAGACCCTGCACGACCCGAGCCCCCACCAGCATGGTCAGGCTGCTGGACAGCGCGCACAGCAGCGAGCCGATGCTGAACAGCATGATTGCGCCAAAGAAGATCTTCTTGGTGCCGAAACGGTCGGCGATCCAGCCCGATGCCGGGATCAGCAAGGCGACCGTGAGCATGTAGGCGATCACCACCCCCTGCATGCGCAACGGGTTTTCCGCCAGGTCCCTGGCCATGGCCGGCAGGGCGGTGTTGAGAATCGTCCCATCGAGTGACTGCATAAAGAAGGCAATCGCCACCACCCAGGGGAGCCAGCGGGCGGTCTTGGCATCGAGAGGGGCGCGATCGGGCATGGGGGACCTTTTTGTTAGCCGGCTATGTGTCGGCGATTATGCGCCATCCATCGCGCCTTTTCCCACTGGCGGTTGGTCTAAATCCGACAACACCGCGTGCTCGCCCACCAGGAAGTCCAACAGCGCGCGATGCACCGCCAGGGCGGCCTCGCGGGATTCCAGATCCAACAGGTGACCGGTGTGTTGCGCCACCGCAAAACTGCTGCGCCCCACGTATTGCTTGAACAATTGAGCGTCGGCGGCGGGAGTGTATTCGTCCAGCGCGCCGTTGAGGAAATGCACCGGCGTTTCGATTTGCCGCAGCGCCGGCAGGTAATTGCCGTCGCCCAATGCCAGCACCTGGTGGATATGAAAGCGCGCTTGCCGGTATTCGGTGGTGGCCATGTTCGACAGGTGCCGATGGTTATTGCGCTTGAGACGCGGCGACAGGTATTTGCCTACGGTTTCGTTGAGCAAATGGCCGACGGCGGATTTGTCATCGGCCTCGATCAGCACGCGCACGCGGTCCACGTAGTCGAGCATGGCTTGGTTGAGGTTGGGTGCCAGGGCCATCACCACCGAGCTTTTGATGGAGGGCGGGTTGTGCGCCAGGGTGAGCAGGGTGGAAATGCCGCCCCAGGAAGCCGACACCAGATGGTTGACCTCGAAACGCTCCACCAGCGCCCGCAGGATCTGCACCTCGTCGTCCTTGGTGACCAGGTTAAGGTCGCCGTTGTGTTCGCGTGAATAGCCGGAGAACGGCAGGTCGAACAGCAGCACATTGAAGTGTTCGGCCAGGCATTTGCTGGTACGCGCGAAAGACCGCGTGGTGGAGAGCGCCCCATTGACCAGCAGGACGGTGTCCTTGTGTGGATCGTTTCCCAGTCGCTCAACGTGGACGTTGTAGTGCTTGTACAGCCGTTCAATGACAAAACTTCCATGGTTCATGTCAACGCTCCAGCTTGTCCTTCCCCGGACAAGGTCATGCTTTGCGTGCAGGCACGCGGGTAGGGTGGCGGGATGCCACTAACCCTTATAACGAGGTTTTTTACAGGCGACAACAGGCTGCCCGCGCGCACGGTGCGCAAGAGAAATGACCGTAGGAACGGGTAAAGCCGAGCTGTCTGAAACCAGCACAAGACAATGTGCGAGGGGGCTTGCCCCCGACAGCGGTGTGTCAGTCAATGAGCACTTGGTTGAACACCGCTATCGGGAGCAAGCCCCTTCCCGCAGGGAGAGTTTTTACAACGTCAGGGTCAGGCGTTTTATCAGCGCCCCCGGTAACAGATTGGAGGCTGTGTTGCGCTGACCGTAGGTACTGGGTGACAGCAGTAACTCCCGCTCGGCGGTCAGTGCTTCCAGCTGCGACCCGAGCAGGCTGTACACGCTGTCATCAAAACGCATGGTGCTGACCGGCGCCTTGATCTCGCCGTCCTCCACCCAGAACGTGGCGAAGCGCGTCATGCCGGTCAGGCGCGCGGCCGGCAGGTCGGAGTAGTTCAGGTACCACAGGTTGCTGATATACAGCCCGGTGCCCAACTGCTTGAGGATGTCGGCGTGGGCCAGGTCGCCTGCCGCCATTTGCAGGGCGCTGGGGGATTCGTCGCCACTGGCGCCGTTGGCGCTCAGGCCGTATTCGGCGGCGCTGCGCGAATTGACCAGTTGGCCGCTCGCCTGGCCGGCGTCGATCAGCGTTACATCGCTGCGCGGGTAGCCTTCGCTGGAGAACGCCTGGCTCAGGGAGCCGCTGATGCGTTCTTGCACCGTCACTCGTTCATTGAGGTGTTGCTCGCCGGCATACAGACGTTGCAGCGAGCTGCCTTTGCTGGCGATAGCCTGGGCGGAAAAACCGCCCCAGGTGATGATGCCGATGATTTCTTCAAGCGCTGCCGGTGCCAGGTAAGCGCGGTATTGACCCGGTGCCAGGGTGTGCAGCGGCCGGCCGAGGAAGTCGAGCTGGTCGCGGGCCTGCTGCAAGCGCCGGGCGAACTCGGCGCTGTCCCAAGTGTGCCCGGCGTAGCTGGCTTTGACCGCTTCGCCATTGGCATGGAACAGGCTGAAATCGAAGTTGAAGCTATTGGCCTGGTGCCAGCCGAATGCGCCGTCGGAACTGGCAAAGCCACGGCTGATAGGGCCGGCGGCATAGAAGCCCACCAGGTCCAGCGCGTCTGCGGCCTGGCTGATTTCGGCCAACACCTGGGCCAGTTCCGGCAAAGGTTGGGCCTGTTCGTTGTGGCTGTGCCAGGCGTCGTGGTTGAGCAACAGGTAGGGATCCGGTGGCAGCAGCGGCAAGGTTTCGCGCAACTGCTGCAGGCCTTCGGCCAGACGCTGGCGATCCAGTTCCGAGTCGCCGGCCAGGGTGATGCTCAGGTCGGCGTGACGCCCGTCGCTGATCAACTTGAGGTTCACGCTGGCCTGCTGCACCTGCCCGGCCTGACGCACTTTGGCGTGGTTGAAACGCACGAATTCCGACGCTTCGGCGGCATAGCCCAGATGAAACTGTTCCTTGTCGGTGATGGCTTGGGTGAGCCACTGCACCAATGCCTTGAAATCATTCATCAGGCATCTCCTCCGAAAACGTCGACGTTGCTGAACACGCAGGCCGGCGAGGCATGGCCGACACGGATCACCTGGTTGGGCTCGCCCTTGCCGCAGTTGGGTGTGCCCAGCACCTGGAAGGTACTGGCGTCGCCCACCGCGCTGAGGTTGCGCCAGAACTGCGCGGAAATCGCGCGGTAGTTGGGGTTCTTCACCACGCCTTTGAGTTCGCCGTTTTCGATCAACTGGCCCCATTCGCAGCCGAACTGGAACTTATTGCGCGCGTCATCAATGGACCACGAGCGGTTGGTCGACATCAGGATGCCGCTTTCGATACCGCCGATCATTTGCGCCAGGCTCTGGTCGCCGGCCTCGATATTCAGGTTGGCCATGCGGTCGATCGGCGGGCGGTTCCAGCTGCTGGCCCGGCTGTTGGCCACACCGCCCATGCCGGCGCGAAATTGCGACAACGCACCGCCCAACGGCTTGAGCAGCAAGCCTTCGCGGATCAGGAACTGCTTGCTGGCGGCGCTGCCATCGTCGTCATGGCTGTAGCTGGCGAGCTGTTCGGGGATGTTCGGGTCGAACGTTACGTTGAGCAGGCGGGAGCCGTATTGCAGGTGGCCGAAGTCGCTGGCCTTGACGAAACTGGTGCCGGCGTAATTGCGTTCATCGCCGAGGATGCGGTCCAGCTCCAGCGGATGGCCGATGGATTCGTGGATCTGCAGGATCATCTGGTCGGGCATCAGCAGCAGGTCGCGCGGACCCTGGGGCGTGTTGGGCGCCAGCAACAGTTGCAGGGCTTCGTCGGCCACCCGTGGTGCGGCGCCTACCAGGCCGAAGCGGCGGATCACGTCATAGCCGCCTTGCTGGCCGAAGTTGGTACCGCCCAGGGTGCGGGTCTGGCTGTCAGTGCTGTCGTAGGCGGTGACACTCACGCCGGGGAACACAAAACGTTGGGCCTGACGCAACTCGGCGCCGGCGCTATTGAGGTAGATCTGCTCGACCTGGGTCAGGCCAAGGCTGACGTCCCAACTGACCAGGCGCTCGTCTTTCGGCACGGCGGCAGACTCGTCGCCCAGCAATTGATAGCAGTCGCTCAAGGCAGGAAAGGGCTGGTTGAGTTCGGGCGACAGGTAGTCGGCCACGTCGCTGGACACCTGCTGAGCGCGCAGGTCGAGCAGCGCATGGGGCTTGATCCGCAGCGCCTGCTGTTCGGCGCGTTCGAGGGCGGCTTGCAGGCCGGCCAGGGAAATATCGTGGGTCGCGGCGTAAGCCTCCACACCGTTGAGACGCACGGTGAGCATGACGCCCTCGTCGTGGTTCAGGTGCGGCGGTTCGGCGACATTCTTGCGCACCGACAGGTATTGGCCGGACTCGCGTACGTAACGCAGGGAGAAGAAGTCGGCGGTGGTGCGCAGGGCATCGAAATGTTTTTTGAGTGTGGCGTGGTGGTCGAACATAGGGCCTTCCTTGTGGGCGGCTCGGTGCGGGCAGGCAACAGAGTAGCTTATCAAGGAGGCGTTTTGCATTGGCGGGTCGGGCGCTATCGGGGGCAAGCCCCCTCCCACACACGGTCAAAATGTGGGAGGGGGCTTGCCCCCGATGAAGGCACCGCGGTGTATCAGTTACTGCGCAGTCGGCCCCACTTCACGCAACGGCTTGCCACGTACCGGCGCGTCGCCCGCCACGTAGTAGTCGGCGGTGCTGCGTGGCAGCGGCTGGCGGCCACGGATCTTGTCGGCGATTTTCTCGGCGATCATGATCGTCGGCGCATTCAGGTTGCCGGTGGTGATGATCGGCATGATCGACGCATCCACCACCCGCAGGCCCTGCATGCCATGCACGCGGCCTTCGCCGTCCACCACCGCCATCTCGTCGGTGCCCATCTTGCACGAGCAGGACGGGTGGAACGCGGTCTCGGCGTGTTCGCGGATGAACTTGTCGAGCTGCTCGTCGGTTTGCACGTCGATGCCCGGGCTGATTTCGCGGCCACGGAAAGGGTCCAGCGCCGGCTGTTGCATGATTTCCCGGGTCAGGCGGATGCCGTCGCGGAATTCCTGCCAGTCCTGTTCGGTGGCCATGTAGTTGAAGAGGATGCTCGGGTAGTCCCGTGGGTTCTTCGATTTCAGCTGCACACGGCCACGGCTCGGCGACCGCATGGAACCCATGTGCGCCTGGAAACCGTGCTCTTTCACACCGTTGCTGCCGTTGTAGTTAATCGCCACCGGCAGGAAGTGATACTGGATGTTCGGCCATTCGAACTCTTCACGCGTACGGATAAAACCGCCCGCTTCGAACTGGTTGCTGGCGCCGATGCCGGTGCCGTTGAACAGCCACTCGGCACCGATGGCCGGCTGGTTGTACCAGAGCAGCGACGGGTACAGCGACACCGGCTGAGTGCAGGCGTATTGCAGGTACAGCTCAAGGTGGTCCTGCAGGTTTTCGCCGACGCCGGGCAGGTCGTGGACCACCGGGATATCCAGGCTTTCCAGCAATTTGGCCGGGCCAACACCGGAGCGTTGCAGCAGTTGCGGCGAAGCGATTGCGCCACTGCACACCAGCACTTCTTTGCGCGCGCGAGCTTCAACGCGTTCTTCGGCGGCGCCGATCAGGTAACGCACGCCCACGGCGCGCTTGCCTTCGAACAAGACTTTGTCGGTCAGCGCGTGGGTGACGATGGTCAGCGTGGAGCGCTTCTTGGCGGTGTCCAGGTAACCGCGCGCGGTGCTGGCGCGGCGGCCGTTCGGCGTGACGGTGCGGTCCATCGGGCCGAAACCTTCCTGCTGATAGCCATTGAGGTCTTCGGTGCGCGGGTAACCGGCCTGCACGCCGGCTTCGACCATGGCGTGGAACAGCGGGTTATTGCCGGCCTTGGGCGTGGTTACGCTGACCGGACCGTCGCCACCGTGGTAGTCGTTGGGGCCGATGTCGCGGGTTTCTGCCTTGCGGAAGTACGGCAGGCAATCGAGGTAGGTCCAGTTTTCCAGACCCGGCAGCTTCGCCCAGTTGTCGTAGTCCATGGCGTTGCCACGGATGTAGCACATGCCGTTGATCAGCGACGAACCACCCAGGCCCTTGCCGCGACCGCATTCCATGCGGCGGCCGTCCATGTGTGGCTCTGGATCGGTCTCGTAGGCCCAGTTGTAGCGACGGCCTTGCAGCGGGAACGCCAGGGCGGCTGGCATCTGGGTACGGAAATCCAGACGATAGTCGGGGCCGCCGGCTTCCAGCAGCAGGACGGTGACGCCTTCGTCTTCGGTCAGGCGGGTTGCTAAAGTGTTGCCCGCAGAACCTGCGCCAACAATGATGTAGTCGTATTCTTGAGTCATGGGGTCTCCTTTAGAGCGGCAAGCTCTAAGCTTCAAGCTGCAAGAAAGAGCAGCGAGCGGTGTATCTGGGAGGTGCGGCGAGCTTGCAGCTTGAAGCTCGCCGCTTGAGGCTCATCAGAACACTGATGCGTAATCGCCCAGCTCAACCTGTACCGATTTGATGCGGGTGAAGTTGTTCAGCGAGCTGATGCCGTTCTCACGGCCCACACCCGATTGCTTGTAGCCGCCCACCGGCATCTTCGCGTCGGACTCGCCCCAGGCGTTGATCCAGCAGATGCCCGCTTCCAGTTGATGAATCACGCGGTGGGCGCGGTTCAGGTCCTTGGTCACCAGACCCGCGGCCAGGCCGAAGTCGGTGTCGTTGGCGCGGCGGATCACTTCTTCTTCGGTCTCGTAGGTGAGGATGCTCATCACTGGGCCGAAGATTTCTTCACGCACGATGGTCATGTCGTCGGTGCAGTCGGTGAACACGGTCGGTGCCACGAATGCGCCTTTGGCGAAGTCGCCATCGGTCAGGCGATCGCCGCCGCACAGCAGGCGTGCACCTTGCTCTTTGCCCTTGGCGATGTAGCCCAACACGCTTTCCATATGGGCAAAGCTGACCAGCGGGCCGAAGTTGGTGTTCTCGTCTTCCGGGTTGCCGATGCGGATGCGCGCCACGCGCTCGACGATCTTGGCTTCGAACGCCGCTTGCAGGTGCTTGGGCACGAACACGCGAGTGCCGTTGGTGCAGACCTGACCGGAGCTATAGAAGTTGGCCATCATGGCGGTGTCGGCGGCGCGATCCAGGTCGGCGTCGTCGAAGATGATCAGCGGGGACTTGCCGCCCAGTTCCATGGTGACGTCTTTGAGCGAGGAACTCGACGCGCTGGCCATGACTTTCTTGCCGGTGTCGGTGCCGCCGGTGAACGAAACTTTTTCGATGCGCGGGTGCTCGGTCAGCCAGGTGCCGACTTCACGGCCACTGCCGGTCAGGACGTTGAACACACCGGCGGGAACACCGGCTTCGGTGTAGATTTCGGCCAGTTTCAGGGTGGTCAGCGAGGTGACTTCGCTCGGCTTGAAGATCATCGCGTTGCCGGCGGCCAGGGCCGGGGCGGATTTCCACAGGGCGATCTGGATCGGGTAGTTCCACGCACCGATACCGGCGACCACGCCCAGCGGCTCGCGGCGGGTGTAGACGAAAGAAGTGTCGCGCAGCGGGATCTGCTCGCCTTCGATGGCCGGCACCAGGCCTGCGTAGTATTCCAGCACGTCGGCGCCGGTAACGATGTCGACGTACTTGGTTTCGGAGAAGGCTTTACCGGTGTCCAGGGTTTCCAGGGCGGCCAGCTCATCGTTGCGCTCGCGCAGGATGTCGACGGCGCGGCGCAGGATGCGCGAACGCTGCATGGCGGTCATCGCAGCCCAGACTTTCTGGCCACGCTCGGCGCTTTCGACAGCTTTCTCGACGTCAGCCTCGGTGGCACGTTGCACGTGGGCGAGGACTTCGCCGGTAGCCGGGTTGATGGCTTCGAAAGTGGCATCGCTGCCAGCGTCGACGTAAGCGCCATCAATGTAGAGTTTTTGCGTTCCGAAACGGGCCATAGTGTCCTCGCAAGTGCAGTGTGTGGTTTGGCTTGCGCGTCACGCTCCTGCTGGGTTGGCAAGGGCCGTGCGTGCTTGTTCAGCGGCCTGGTCGTTTGTGCCCAGGGTGTGCTGTTTAGCCAGTTGTAGATCCATGTATTCGTAAGCAATCCGTATCGCCTGGCCGGTGTCGAATGCATCACCCGACAGGGCGCCACGCAGCCACAGGCCGTCGATCAGGGCTGCCAGGCCGCGGGCTGCCTTACGCGCATGGTAGAGCGGCAGGGCGCGGCGGAACTGGCAGCACAGGTTGGAAT
>Ga0308172_1001082_pt1 | contig 22500 bp, 20 predicted proteins | sample PhyGR2_FD_202134 | JGI IMG/M metagenome (GOLD analysis project Ga0308172, IMG submission 202134) | Phyllosphere microbial communities from UC Gill Tract Community Farm, Albany, California, United States - DLSLSG.R2 | ecosystem: Host-associated > Plants > Phyllosphere > Unclassified | place: USA... | reverse complement strand
GCGGCATGGCACCTGGAGCTGGACCTGCGCGGCAGCGGCATCGCCTACCGCGCCGGCGACACCCTGCACGTGGTGGCCCCGAACGACCCGGCGCTGTTGCAGGCACTGGCGCGCTGGTATGGACAGGGCGACGCGGTCGAGCTGCTCCGTCACAAAGAGCTGCGCCTGCTGGGCAAGTCCCTGCTGCGCGAGCTGGCGCGACTGGGTGGCAGCGAGCCACTCAAGGACCTGCTCCGCAGCAGCCAGCGCCAGGCGCTGGAGGCCTACCTGCATGGGGCTGACCTGCTGGATGTGCTGAACGACCACGCCAGCCCGGACCGTGTGCCACTGGAGCGGCTGGTGGCACTGCTGTCGCCGTGCCTGCCGCGCGCCTACTCGATTGCATCGGCTGCCAACAACGCGGCGGTGGCACTGTGCATTCGCGAGGTGCGCTACACCCGCACCGGGCGCGAGCGCCGCGGCACCGCCACCGGCTGGCTGCTGGAAGGCGACGGCAGCGCCCGCGTGTACTGCCGCTCCAACCCGGGCTTCCACCTGCCCCGCGACCCGGATGCCCCGCTGCTGATGGTCGGCACCGGCACCGGTATCGCGCCGTTGATGGGCCTGTTGCGCGAGCTTAACGCCGCCGGCCAGCAGCGCGAGGTGCATCTGGTGTTCGGCGAGAAGCATCGCGACCACGACTACCTCTACCAGCAGCAACTGGAGGCGTGGCGCGCCGACGGACGCCTGCAGGGACTGCACACGGCATTCTCGCGCGACGGCACGGTCAAGTATTACGTGCAGCACGCGCTGGCTGAGCAGGCCGATACGGTACGCAACCTGCTGCAGCGTGGCGCGCACGTGTACTTGTGCGGCAACAAGCAGCACCTGGGCGCTGCCGTGCAGGACGCGATCAACACGATCATGCCGGCCCACGAAGACGGCGGTAGCACATGGGATACGTTGCAAGCGGAGAGCCGGCTGCACCGGGAACTGTACTGAGTCCTTTGCCAGGGCGGTGCTGCGCGCCACCTGGCCGAAACCGTTGTGTCAGCCAGCCGCGCCGGGCACGTCGCTTGCCGCGGCCAGCGCAGCCAGTCGGTCCGGTTGCAGCACCTGCATTTCGCGCTGGTTGACGGCAATCACGCCGTCATCGCTGAGACGGCGCAGCACGCGGCTGGCGGTTTCCGGCGCCATGCGCAGGTAGTTGGCGATCTCCACCCGGCTCATGCTCAGGTTGAAGCGCCGCGGCGAGAAGCCGCGCCGTGCATAGCGCTCGGACAGATCCAGCAGGAACGCGGCCATGCGCTCCTCGGTGCGATGGTTGGCCGCCATCAACGCCACCTTGCCGATCTCGGCACTGAGCAGGCTGAACAGCTTGGCCTGCAGGCCGGGCATGCGCGTGGCCAGCAGGCTCATGCGCGGGAACGAGAACCGGCACAGGTACACCGTGTCCAGCGCAACGGCGTTGCAGGGGTAACGCGCACCGTGGATCGCGTTGAGCCCGATCACCTCGCCGGGCAGGCTGAAGCCCAGCACCTGCTCGTTGCCCTGGCTGTCGTTGAGGTAGGTCTTGACCATGCCGCCACGCACCGCGGCGATCGAATCGAACGCATCGCCGGCGCGGAAGATGTGCTCGCCCGCGCGGAACGGGCCCACGTGGTCCACCAGCACATGCAGGTCGGCCAGCGCGGTCTTGTCGTAGCCCTGCGACATGCACGCATCGGAAAACGCGCAGGTGCTGCAGAAATGCAGCGCATCGCCGTCATCGGCGGCAGCGGGGTTGGGGGTGCCCGGTGACGACATGACGGCGGTGATCAGCGCTGGGCCAGCGCGAAGTCCAGGCCGGCGCACACGGCCGCCACCTGTGCATCGTTGCATTCCTGCGGATTGGTGCGCGGGCTGTCCGGATACACCTCGGTGGTGGTGGCATAGCGTGCGTTGGTGAAGCCGGCGCAGGCACCGATCGAGCGGGATTCGCCCCACACCACGCCGTTGGACTGCAACGGCATGCCGATCAGCTCGCCCTTGGCATCGGCCGGTGCGATATGCGTGACCTTCTCCACCGCGGCCACCAGCGCCTGCTGGAACGCCGGCTGCGGGTCTTCGCTGTTGCCGATCACGTAGAAGCCATCGGGAATGATGTCCGGCACCAGGTCCTTGCCGTCACGCGCGCAGCGGGCCGGATCGAACTCTTCCAGGTCGCTGTTGGTGGTTTCATGCAGGTCCAGGTGCACCAGCAGGCCATCTGCACGGGCGCCCACCCAGCGCATCAGCGCGGCGGCCTCTTCGATCTGGCCGCCGTCACGGAAGCTGCGGTTGGGATCGATCGCATCGGGGTTCCAGCGCTGGATGCGCTCATAGCCCCACGGGCTCACGCACGGGGCCACGATCAGGTTGATGCGCCCGGCGTAGGCGTCAGCATGCTGGTCCAGGAACTGCAGCGCGCCGTGCACGCCACTGGTTTCATACCCGTGCACGCCACCGGTCACCAGCGCGCTCGGCAGGGCCGGGTCCCACGCCTGGTTCACCACCGCAAACAGCGGGTAGTGGTCCGGGGCATAGTCAAGCTGGCCATACTGGACCACCTCGAACCGCTCGCCCAGGCGCTCGAGCGCGGCCACCACGTCTTCGTGGTAGCTGCGCTGGCGCTGCTGGCGGGCCCGCCATTGCGCGCGCTCGGCGTCGCCCCAGGGCTGTCCGGGGGTGCCGATCGGGTAAAAGTGCGCAAGGGTCATCGGAGGCTCCAGAAGTCGGGAAACAGGCCCGCGCGAAAACGCATGGCCCAGCCCGGTAGTGTAAATGCAGAAGGCCTGGGTGGTCCCAGCGGCGTCCGCGCAGGCCAGAATGGGCAAGGTGCCCTTTGCACCGTGTAATCAGCAAGGACGGCAACGCGTGATCGACATCTGCCCCGCGGCACCCCACCACATCGAGGCCCTGGTAGCCCTCGACAGCGTGGCCCAACACGCGCCCGAGCGTGCCGCCCAGATCCAGGCCTGGGTGCAGGCCGGCACCTGCCACGTGCTTCTCGTCGATGGGCGCGCAGCGGCCTACGGCGTCCTGCACCACCAGTTCTTCAACTGCGGATTCATCGAGATGCTGATGGTCGGGCCCGGGTATCGGCGCCAGGGCCTGGCCCGCCAGCTGGTCGAGCACCTCCGCGCGCAGTGCGCGCGCCCCAAACTCTTCACCTCGACCAACCGCTCCAACACCGCAATGCACGCGCTGCTGCTGCAGGCCGGATTCCAGCGCAGCGGGTACATCGACAACCTGGATGAAGGAGATCCCGAATGGGTGTTCTTCTGCCGGGTAGGCAACGACGCCACGCGTTTTTGATGGTGGTCGGCGGGTCGGGCGCTGGGTCCCCATGCCCTTGGAGGCGAAATAAAGGGGGAGGTGGCGGCCACAGGCCGACGCCGGAGGACATTCGCCGGAAAGGGCATGGGGGCCCAGCGCCCGACCCGTCGACGGCCGCGTTTGGAAAGCGTCAAGGCACGCTTCTGCTTGCCCCGCAGATCGGCGAAGAACCAAAAAAAGGGGGCCGGTTGCCCGGCCCCCGCATGCACCGACCAACGGTCGGTGCCTACCGACGTGTGTCGGTGCCTACAGACGTGTGTCGGTGCCTACCGACGTGTGTCGGTGCCTACCGGCGTGTCATGCGGCCTGCACTTCCTCGTAGCCGTTGAAGCGCATGTCACTGGACGCACGCCCCTGGGTGAGCGAGCGCAACGCCGTGGTGTAACCGGCCAGCCGCGCCAGCGGCGCATAGCCCAGCACCTCCACCTGCGCACCGTGGTCCTCGATCGACGCCACCCGCCCTTGCCGACGGTTGAGGTCGCCCACCACATCGCCCACGTTGCCCGATGGCGCATGGATCGCCACCTCCATCACCGGCTCCAGCAGGCGCGTGCCTGCCGTCGCCAGCGCCGCCTTCACCGCCTCGCTCCCGGCGCGATGGAACGCCATCTCCGACGAGTCCTTGGCATGGGTCTGGCCGTCGGTCAGCGTCACCTCGATCCCGACCACCGGATGCCCGCGCGGACCCTCTTCCAGCGCCGCACGCACGCCCTTCTCCACCGCCGCCACGAACGCCTTCGGGATCACCCCGCCCACGGTACGGTCGACAAAGCGCACCGCATCGTCGCCGGTGGGCGCCACCTCGATCAGCACCCGGGCGAACTGGCCCTGGCCGCCGGTCTGCTTGGCCACCTTGCCTTCCACGCCCTGCACCGCGCGCGCCGGGGTTTCCTGGTACGCCACGCGTGGCTCACCCACCCGCACCGGCACATTCCACTCGCTGCGCAGGCGCTCGACCATCACCTCCAGGTGCAGCTCGCCCATGCCCCAGATCAGGGTCTCCCCGGTCACCGCATCGGTCGCGACGCGGAACGAGGGATCTTCCTGGGCCAGGCTCGACAGCGCCTGGCTCATCCGGATCAGGTCGGACGCCTTGTCGGCGTTCAACCGCCAGGCCAGCACCGCGTGCTGGGCATGGATGGTGTCCAGCAGCAGCGGCGCGGACGGCGCACTGAGCGTTTCACCGCTCACCGCATCCTTCCAGCCGATCACCGCCACGATCTCACCGGCCACCGCCTCGGTGATGTCGTGGGTGTGGTCGGCCTGCACCCGCACCAGCCGGCTGATGCGCCGGCCCTGTGCGTGTTGCGAACTGGCTACCTGGTCGCCCACCTTCAACGTGCCCGAGTACAGCCGCACGAAGCTCAACGCGGCATGGCTCTGGTGGGTGATCTTGAACAGCAGGCCCGCCAGCGGTCCCTTCGGGTCCGGCGGCAGCAGCACATCGTCGTCGCCACGGGTGGCCACGACCGCAGGGCGGTCCAACGGCGAGGGCAGGAAATCCACGATCGCATCCAGCAACGTGTCGATGCCCTTGCTCTTGAACGCAGCACCGGCCAGCACCGGCACGCCCGCACCGGCCAGGGTGGCCCGGCGCAGCGCAGCGCGCAACTGTGCGTCGTCCACCGCGGTACCGGCCAGCCACGCATCGGCCAGCACCTCGTCATGGTCGGCCACGGCTTCGATCAGGCGCAGGCGATGCGGCTGCCACTGCGCCTGCTGGTCCGCGCTCCAGTCCTGGCGGGTCGGGTTGCCGGCGTCGTCCCATTCCACGATCTGGCGGCCGACGAAATCGACCCAGCCGTGGAACTGGCTTTCTTCGCCCAACGGCCAGCCGAGCGCCCAGGGCCGCGCCTGCAGCTTGTCCTGCAACTGGCCCAGCACGCGCTCGAACGAGGCGCCCACGCGGTCCATCTTGTTGACATAGGCGATCAGCGGCACGCCGTGCCGTCGGGCCTGGTGCCAGACCGTTTCGGATTGCGGCTGCACGCCATCGACCGCGGAGAACACCGCCACCGCGCCATCCAGCACGCGCAGCGAACGCTCCACTTCGATCGCGAAATCGATGTGCCCGGGGGTGTCGATCAGGGTCAGGCGGTGGTCGTCGCCACCGCGGGGCGCCCAGTGCGCCTGCACGGCCGCTGCACCGATGGTGATGCCACGTTCGCGCTCGATCGCCGAAAAATCGGTGGTGGCCGCGCCGTCATGCACTTCGCCGACGCGACGGATCTCGCCGGTTTTCCACAGCAGGCGTTCGGTGAGGGTGGTCTTGCCGGCGTCGATGTGGGCAATGATGCCCAGGTTGCGCCAGTGGGAAAGAAGGTGGGTAGGGGTGTTCATGGTCAATGCTCGTGTCGCCAACATCGGGGAGCCGCACGCCGCCGTTGGCTAACGGGCGTGCGGCCAGGTTTGGGGCTCGGCGATCTGGTGCATGGCACGTTCTCCTTTGCGGTGTTGTGTAGCGGGGAAGGAACTGAAACGCGGAAACGAAAAGAGCGCCCGGTGGGGCGCTCTGTCTGGGTCGTTCAGGGGGATCGGGTATCGATCAGCCGCCGGATGAGCCGCAGGGCAGACGCGCCCGTTCCACGCTTGCGCGGGTCTGGGTAAAAAACGTCAGGAGCGGTTGCGAACGCATCGGGGTGTCCCGGAAGGAATGGCGCCATTGTAGACCTGTACAGGCGGGCGGCAAGGGCTTTTACGCCACACCGGCAGAACACTGCCATCCATCCAGCGATGGATCGGCCAACAACAGAACAATGGCGCGTAGGACGCCTCAGTCCTTGCAGCCCGCCGCCGAACGGGCCTCGCCCACGGTTGCGGCATGCCCGTCGCCCGAGGACACCCACCCGGTGAGGGAGAACGCCGGATCGATGCGGGCCGCCTTGGGCTGCGTACCGATCAGCACCTCCATCCAGCTGCCCACGGCCGGCAGCTCGGCCATCCGTGCGTCACGGTCGGCATCGGTGCTGAAACTGGCGTCAGGCCCGGAACGCGGCGTGGATTCTTCCGTGGCGGTCTTGCGCGCACGTACCCGCAACGCACCGTCGGGCATGCGCTGGGTGGTCACCTCGGCGCGCTCCACGCCATAGGCCCATTTGGATTCGGCGCTGCGCGTGGTTTCGCTGCCGTCGTCGGCCACCTGCACGTTCTCGCCGGTCCATTGCATCACCTGCACCACCCCGCCCACGCTGCCCATCATCGCCGCGTACACCAGCATCTGCCGCTGTTCCAGCGGCAGCGTGGCCACCTCCGGCTTGTCGGCAGGCACCTTGATGTAGCCCACCTTGCGGCACAGCATCATCACCCCACCGTCGGCCCAGGTGGTGAGCTGGTCACCGTCGGCGAAACGCTGCGTCTGCATGCGCGAGATCTCCGCGCCCTTGCCGGGCAGGTGCTGCACGTCGATGCTGGCTGCGTCCGAGGCGGCCTTGTTCAGCGACACAGTGCTCAACGAGTCGGCCGTGGCGGCGCCGGAGAGCGCAAGGAGCGCAGCGGCGAGTGCGATGCGTGGGGGGGTGTGGGTCATGCGATCAGTCCTTTGCGGAAACGCGTCGATGGAGCTCGACGTCGAACAGGGTCGCGCATGATACGTGGGCGGGTCGGCCCCGTGGCCCGCTGCGACCGGATGTCGCAACGGGAGATATGCGAATGGGTTGCAATTGCATCAGCGCGCCATCCGGTTAAAATGGCGTGCAGATTCCCGTTGCCTGGAGCGGAACCGACGTCCGCAGCATTGCGCATCGCCACCGGCCAGGCAGTCGCCCCCTCCGTCCCGAGCCGCGCCATGCACTCTTCTTCCCCCCTCCGCTACAGGCTGCGCCGCACCCTGTTGTCCCTGGCCTGCACGCTGGCCGCCACCACACTGGCCTACGACGCAACCGCGCAGCAGGCCACCGCGCTGGATGCGGTCCAGGTCAACGCGTACCGCACCGCCAACAGCACCAGCGGCGCCACCAAGACCAGCACCAGCATTGCCGAAACGCCGCAGTCGGTGTCGGTGATCGAGCGCGCCGAGCTGGATGCGCGCGGCGTGCAGTCGCTCAACGATGCGATGCGCTACGTGGCCGGCGTCAGCCTGGAAAGCAGCGGCATCGACAACCGCGTGGACGACTTCCGCATCCGCGGCTTCGAGGCCGGCAGCTGGGCCAACAATGTCACCCTGGACGGCATGCGTGCACCGCAGGGCAGCCAGTGGAACCGCAGCATGTTCGACAGCTGGAACCTGGACCGCGTGGAAGTGCTCAAGGGGCCGTCGGCGGTGATGTACGGCCAGGTGGCGCCGGGCGGCATGGTCAATCAGGTCAGCAAGACGCCTACGCCGGACCAGCAGCAGCAACTGCGCCTGGGCGTGGACGCCAACGGCCAGTACAACGCCGCCTTCGACGTGGGCACCGGCACCACCGGCAACGACCATCTGTTCCGCCTGGTCGGGCTGTACCGCGATGGCGACACCCAGATCCAGCACACCGAACAGAAGCACTGGTTCCTGGCGCCCAGCTACACCTGGCAGATCGCCGACCGCACCCGTCTGACCCTGCTGGGCATGTACCAGAAGGACGACGGCGGCTCCACCTACCAGTTCCTGCCCGCCGCCGGCACGCTCAACCCCACCGCCTACGGCTATATGAAGAACAGCACCTTCATCGGCGAGCCCGGCTGGAACACCTTCGACCGCACCGTGTGGACCGCTGGCTGGCTGTTCGAGCACCAGTTCAACGATCACCTCACGCTGACCCAGAGCGCGCGCCGCACCCACGTGGATTCGCTGTACCGCGGCGTGGTGACCTTCGGCGCTCTCAATGCCGATGGCCGCACCCAGAACCGTCGCGGCGTGATGGGCACCGGCGACTCGGATGGCGACACCTTCGACACCCGCCTGCAGGCCCGCTTCACCACCGGCGCGGTCGACCACACGGTGCTGCTGGGCTGGGACTGGCACCGTGCCGACTGGGACGGCGTGCGCAGCGCGATGAGCAGCCCGCGCCCGATCGACATCTTCAACCCGGTGTATTCCAACTACGTGCCCACGGTGAGCACCGAAACGCCCACCGCCGGCGTCAACCGGCAGAGCGGTGTGTACCTGCAGGACCAGGTGGCACTGGGCAACTGGCGCCTGACCCTGGGCGGCCGCTACGACTGGACCAAGGACGACAGCAGCAGCGCCAACCGCAACATCGGCACCGGCATTTCCACGCCCGGCGGGCGCAACGTGATCAAGAGCGAGGCCTTCACCGGCCGCGCCGGCGTGCTGTATGTGTTCGAGAACGGCCTGACCCCGTATGTGAGCTATGCCGAGTCGTTCCAGCCGTCGACCAAGTCGCCGCTGGACAGCTTCACCCAGGCCACCTTCGAGCCGGTCACCGGTTCGCAGTGGGAGGCCGGCCTGAAGTACCAGCCGGCCAGCGTGGATGGGCTGGTGACGCTGGCGGTGTATGACCTGCGCCAGCAGAACATGATCGTCGACGATCCGATCGCCAGCCACCGCACCTGCGGCGCCACCGGCACCGCCGTCTGCTCGATCCAGGGTGACGAAGGCCGGGTACGCGGCATCGAACTGGAAGGCCGGATCACCCCGTTCGAGGGCTTCAGCCTGATCGGCGCGGCGTCGCGCATGGACTCGGAGATGACCCGCTCGGCACCGTACAAAGGCAAGGAGCTGGCGATGGTGCCCGACTACAGCGCCTCGTTCTGGGCCGACTACACCTTCCAGGGCGGCGCACTACAGGGCCTGAGCCTGGCGGCCGGGGCGCGCTACAACGGGGTGAGCTACGGCGACAGCGCGAATCTGTACCGCATTCCCGCGTACACGCTGTTTGACGCGGCGATCCGCTACGACGTGGGCCAGATCGGCAGCACCACGGTGCGGCTGGCGCTCAATGCCAGCAACCTGGCCGACAAGCGCTTCGTGTCCACCTGCACCGGGGTGTCGTCGTGCTATTACGGCAGCGGCCGCACGGTGACGGCGACTGCGACGTTGGGGTGGTAACGGGGCGCGGTAACGGGGCCCGGTAACGCACGGTAGAGCCGACCGTTGGTCGGCTGCAGGGAATCGCGCCCCCGGTAGAGCCGACCGTTGGTCGGCTCCTCGTGATCCAGGATTGCGTGGAGCCGGCCAGCGGCCGGCACTACCGGTGCGTGGCCTTTCGTGCCGACCAACGGTCGGCACCTACCGATCAGTTGCACGGTCGGCATCCACCGATGAGACGCACGGTCGGCACCCACCGATCGGAAGGCGCCCCACACATCGCCGCGCGTCAGTCCGCGTCCGCTACCACCACCAGCGGCACGCCGCGCTGCGGGTGCTGCAGGACGATCACCGGTTGCTGGTACACGCGGCCCAGGTGGGCTTCGGTAAGCACTTCCGCAGGCGTGCCATCGGCCGCCACCCGGCCCTGTTCCAGCAGCACGATGCGGTCGGCGTAGCCTGCCGCAAGATTCAGGTCGTGCAGCACCACGATCACGCACGCACCGGCATCGGCCAGCGCGCGCACGCTGCGCAGGGTGCGCTCCTGGTGGCGTAGATCCAGCGCCGCGGTCGGCTCATCCAGCAGCAGCAAGGTGGTCTGCTGGGCCAGTACCCGGGCAAACGTGGTGCGGGCCGATTCGCCACCGGACAGCTGCTGCACCTCGCGCAGGCGCAGTGCCTGCAGCTCGGCGGCGTCGATGGCCGCTTCCACCTGCGCATCGTCCGCCACCGGATCCGGCGGATGCGGCAACCGCCCCATCGCCACCACTTCCTCCACGCTGAAGGCGAACCGCACCCCATGCTCCTGCGGCATCACCGCGCGCTCGCGCGCCAGCGGCCCGGCCTTGTAGTCGGCCAGCGGCCTGCCCTGCAGCAGCACCTCGCCCGCGTCGGCCTGCAGGTCGCCTGCGGCTACCGCCAGCAGGGTCGACTTGCCCGCACCGTTCGGCCCGACCAGCGCCGTAACCGTGCCGGGCACGAAATCCAGCGCGATGCCATGCAGGATTTCGCGCTGCTGGCGTCGCACGATCACCCCGCGCAGGCGCAGCAGCGCGCTCATGGGGTGTCCTTGCGACGCTGCTGCAGCACCAGCCACAGGAAGAACGGCGCACCCAGCGCGGCAGAGAACAGGCCCAGCGGAATTTCCGCCGGCGGGTCCAGCGTGCGTGCGGCCGTATCGGCCACGACGATCAACAGCGCGCCCAGCACGCCCGACACCGGCAGCAACCAGCGGTGGCCCGGGCCGACCAGCATGCGCGCCACGTGCGGCACCACCAGACCCACGAACGCCACCGAACCGGCAAACGCCACGGCGGCCCCCACCAGCAACGCACTGAAGGCGACGAGGCGACGCCGCGTACGGGCCACGTCCAGGCCCAGGTGCTGGGCCTGGCGTTCGCCCAGCGCCAGCATGTCCAGCGGCGTGGACAGGCGCTGCAGCGCGAACACACCGATGGCAAACAACGGCAGCACCGCCACCACGTCGCTCCAGCTGGCCCGCGCCAGCGACCCCATCTGCCAGAACACCAGCGACTGCAACTCGCTTTCGCTGGCGATGTAAGTCAGGAAACCGATCAGCGCCGAGCAGAACGCCGCCATCGCGATGCCCACCAGCAACAGCGTCGCGTTGCCGCTGCCCTTGCCCGGTCGCGCCAGCAGGTAGGTCAGACTGATCGCCACCGCACCGCCTACGAACGCGGCCACCGGCACGATCCAGCCGGCCGCACCGGCCGCGCCCAGCACGATGGCCGCCACCGCACCCAGCGCCGCCCCCTGGCTGACGCCCACGATGCCCGGGTCGGCCAGCGGATTGCCGAACAATCCCTGCAGGCTCGCACCGGCCATCGCCAGCGCAGCGCCGACCATCGCCCCCAGCAGCGCGCGCGGGATGCGCAGCTGCCAGACCACGGCCAGGTCACGACTACTTACCGCCTGCGGGTCCACCAGCCCCAGCTTCACCCCGAGCGCCTGCAGCACCTCCAGCGGTGGCAGCCGCAACGGCCCCACCGCGAACGAGGCCAGCACCGCCAGCAGCAGCACCACGGCAGCCAACACCAACATGCCGCGCCCGCGTCGGCGGCGCCGATCGGCCGGACTCATACCTTGGGCAGCGCCGCCAGCGCCTTGGCCAACGCCAGTGCGCCCACGCCCGAACCGACGCTGGCGTACTTGAGCTGTACGTCGGGCATCACCCAGACCCGGTTGGCCTGCCCGGCCGGGGTCTGCTTCAGGGTCGGGTAGGCCTTCCACAGGCCGTCGGCGCCGCCGAACAGGGCCAGGTCGTGCTCGGTCACCAGGATCACCTCCGGTGCCGCCGCCACCACGCCCTCATTGCTCAGCGCCGAGTAGTTGGCTACGCCCGCTTCGGTGCCGATGTTGAGCCCACCGGCCAGCGCAATCAGCTTGGCCGACGCACTGTCGGTACCGGCCACGGTCGGCGCGCCGCCGGCACCGGTGGCCGACACGTGGATCACGCGCGGTTTGCGCCCACTGGCGGTGCCGATCGCCGCCGCTTCGTCCAGCTGCTGCTGCACCTGGGTGGCCAGCGTCTGACCGGCATCGGCCAGGCCCAGCGCCGCGGCGATCTTGCGCACCTTGTCCGGTGCCGGCTGCAGGTCGTCCACCACCACCGCCGGCTCGCCCACCGCGCGCAGCTTCTGCGCCAGTTCGGTATGGCGGCGCAGGCTGTTGCCCAGGAACAGCGAGCCCTGCAGGCTGAGCACGCCTTCCACGCCCGTGGTGCGGTTGAACAGGAACTGGTGCGGCGCGGCGCGGCCGGACGCAGTCGTGGTGTTCTTTGGCGCGGCAAACACCTGCTTGCCCAGGCCCAGCGCATCGATCACCGCAATCACGTCGTCGCCGCCAACGATGATCCGGCGGGTGTCATCCACCTCGACCTCGGCACCATCATCGGACCGCACCTTGGCCGGCAGCACGGCAGCCTGGCCGACCAGGCTCGGCAGCGCGCCGCCATCGAGGCGCGTCCAGCCGGCAGGCAATGCGCCGTCAGCGGGCGTGTCGCTGGCCGACGCGGCATTTGCCGCGGGCGCATCGGCGGCGGGCGGAGTAGCCGGGCCACTGCAGGCGGCCAGCGCCACCGCCATGGCAAGCGGCAACAGCCGCAGGGAAGTGCTGGATTTCATCATGACTCCTTCGACAGGGCGGCCGATGACCGCCCTGCCCGTTGACTCAACGCTGGCGCAGCGCGATGCGGGTGATGCGGTCGCCCCTGGCATCGTCGGTGCCGCGCGACTTGTTCACCGCGAACACGTTGCCCTTGCCGTCGGCACGCACGTGGTTGGGGAAGGTGCCGCCGTCCAGGTTGCCGACCACCTTGCCACTGCGGTCCACCACGGTCACGGTGCCGGCACCGCGGTTGGTCACGTAGGCCAGCCCCGCCTTCGGATCGAAGGCAACGTTCAGCGCGCCGGCACCCACCGCGACGTCGTGCAGCACCTTGCCGCTGGCGACATCCACGATCAGCAGGTTGTCGGTGCCCTGCGAGGCCACGTACAGCCGGTTCTGCTGCGCGTCGTAGGCCACGCCGGAGGCGCTGATCGAGTTGCCCAGGTCGATCACCTTGTCGACCTTGCCGCTGGCCACGTCGATCACCGCCGCTTCGGGCGTGCCGATGCTGACGGTGAACAGCTTGCCGCTGGCTTCGTCCAGCACCAGGCTCATCGGAACGAACTTCTCATCGTCCACGCCCGACGCCAGGGTGATCGGCTCCAGTGCCTTGAAGGTCTTGGCATCGAACACCGACAGATGGTCTTCACCGGTCGCCGACGCGAACACCTTGCCATGCCTGGCATCCACCACCACGTCGCGCGCGTGCGGCACCGTGCCGACCGGGAACTGGTGCACCAGCGACAGATCGGACTGGCGGTAGACCGCAACGCTGTCCTGGCGGGTGTTGGTCACCCACACGGTGCCGTTGGCATCGTCCACGCCCACGCCGTACACGGCAAACACGCTGCCGCCCTTGGCGTCGGGCACCTGGGCCGGGGTGATCGCCTTGACCACCTTGAGCGTCTTCGGGTCCACCTTCAGCAGCTGCGACTGGGTCACCGGCGGGCGGCCCACGGCCGAGGTCACGAAGACCGCGTTGCTGGCCGCGCTGTAGGCCGACTGGTACAGGCCCTGCACCAGCTTGTTGGACTGGCTGGTGAACTGGTCCTGCCCGGACAGCGGCAGCTGCGGCGACACGCGCAGCTTGAGCACGGCCGCGGCGGCCGGCTGGCTGGCGCGCACCACCACCGGGTGGGTGCCCGGCACCGCATCGGCGGGAATCTGCAGCTGGGCCTTGAAGTTGCCTTCGGCATCCACGGTCAGGGGCTGCGCGTTGAGCACGGTGTCGCCGCGCAGCAGGCTGACCTGCTGGCCCGGCACGAAGCCGCGGCCGATCACGTCGGCCGTGCTGCCCGGCACGACGTTCTCACCACGCGAGACAACTTCGCCCTTGAACACGCTGGCGGGCTGGTCGAACACGGGCTGCGCGTTGCCGACGACGGCCAGCAGCAGACCGGCGGCCAGGGTGGTGAGACGGAGGGAAGAACGGAATGACATGACAGGCTCCTTGCACGGGGTACCGCGCAGCGCGCGGCGGTTCATTGGTTGCCTGGGCCGGTGCAGAGGCGCACGGAAAGCCTGGGTAGCGGGGGTGCACGGCCAGGCCGTGCAGAGAATGGGGTTCAGGGCTGCGCGGGCGCTTCCCGGCTGCGGTCGCCCACGCCATACAGCGCGCTCAAGGCGGCCTGCAACGACGCCGACAGCATCGGGCCGTGGCCCAGACCATCGAATTCGCGGTAATGCACCTCCAGCCCCGGCACCTTGGACAGGCGTTGGGACAACTGCATGGCCGCATCCGGCGTAGCGCCGCCGATCCGGCGCAGGTGCGCCACCACGCGCGGGTTGCTCATGTCGCGCTTGCCGCGATCACCGACGCGCTCGGCGCCGCCGAGCATCACCCACACAGTGGCGGGCTGGCCGTGCTGGTTCTCCAGGAACTGCCGCTCCATGTCGCCCAGCGGCGCGCCCTGGCTCCACCACAGCGAGGGGCTGGCGGCCAGGTAGTACTGGAATGCCGCCGGCCGGGTGTAGAGGGTGCTCAGCACGAACAGGCCGCCCAGCGAATGGCCCCACAGCGCCTGCTGCTGGCGGTCGATGGTGGCGCGCTTCTCCACTTCCGGCTTGATCCGCCGTTCGATCAGGTCCTGGAATGCAAACGCACCGCCGCCCACCACGGTCGGCTGCCCACCCTCATCGTCGGCGCGGTCGATCCAGGCGGTGTAGTCGGTGGTGCGCGCGGGCGAATCGATGCGCAGGTCGTTGTCGTAACCGATGAACACCAGCACCGGCGCGGACTTGCGCGCGGCCAGCTCGGCCAGCAGCGGCTGGTCCATCACCATCGCCGCGGCGTTGCCGTCGAGCATGTACAGCACCGGCGCCGGCGCGTTTCCGCCGCGCAACGGAATACCCACGTTGACCTGCCAGCGGCGCTGTCCGTCCGGACTGTCCAGGTTGAAGCGTTCGAAGCGATAGCTCTCGGCCTTCTGCTCGAAAATCGTGTTGCTCACCCGCTGCTGCGGATTGCGCTGCTGTGCCGATGCGCTGGGCACGGTACAGGCCAGGCCCACCATCAGACCGGCCAGGGGCAGCAAGGCATATACGCGGCGGCGGGCCGCAAAGGACAACGTCATGGGCACTGGTGGACGGCAGCACGGAGCCACGCCGCCCTCTTCACATGGAGACAGCGCAGTGTATCCTAAATGCGAATGCTTATCACATAGATCCCTGTAACGGCGTGTATCCGCCCGCCGCCTCCTGCAAAAACAGAGGCCCGACCAATCGGCCGGGCCCCTGCACAGTGTTCAACCGGCAGCCGACTTATTCTTCTTCGTCCTGCCCGCCCTGCTGACCGGCGCGTTCGCGCTTCTGGTCCTGATCCTGGTCCTGCTGTTGCTGCTGGCCCTGGCGCTGCGGATCGCGCTGCTGCTGTTGCTGGCCCTGCTGACCCGGCTGGTTCTTGTCCTGCTGGTTCTGTTGATTCTGCTGGTTCTGCTGCGGGTTCTGGTTGGTACCCATCTGTGCATCTCCGGTGTTCGGCAACGAAATGATGCCGGTGACTGCACCGTAGGCGGGCACGGGTTAGCGGCGCGTGCGAAGTTGGCCGTCGCGCGTAGACGCCGCCCGCATGTCACTAAACAATTCATGACACCGCCTGTGACTGACATCGCAATGACACAGGCAGCAGGGAACTACGCACGTGTTTTCGGTGTCGCGGCTGCGCCGCGTGGCATATGCAGACCCGCATTCGTCATAAGCAACGCGCGCTGCCACGCCCTGTCGCGACCCTGCGCTCAGGCGCGCGTCACCATCGACACGATCGTCTCGGCCAACTCACGCTGCGCCTGCGCCGCGGTGATGTCGCCGTTCACGGCGGCATACGACAACCCTTCCGCCGCGCCCAGCATCCCCCACAGCCCCACCGACGGCAGCGACTGATCACGCGCGAACGGCGCGAGCAGCGCGCGGCACTGCTCGAGGAACACCGTCTCGTACTCGCGCTTGACGCGGGCCAGCTCCGGCGAGCCCGCCAGCGCCGCCACCACATCGGGAATTTCGCGCCCCTGGGTCTGCACGCACGCCACGTAGGCCTGCGCGATCACCTCGGCTTTTTCCTGCAGGGTCGGGCCGGCGGCAGCCAGGGCCGTCTGCAGCACCACGTCCTGGCGCGCGTCGAAATCGCGGTACAGGGCGGCCAGCAATCCGGCGCGGGTGCCGAAATGGTCGTACACCACCGGCTTGGTCACGCCGGAGCGCTCGGCCAGCCGCCCCAGCGTCAGCGCATCGGTGCCCTCCTCGCGCACCAGTCGCCACGCCTCGGTCAGCAGTTGCTGCTGGCGGTCGGCGCGGCTCAGCCGGCGGCGGGGCGCGGCATCCGCAGGTTCAGGCAGGCGGCTTGACATCGCTATATACCAATCGTAACTTACTGGAAGTAACTTACGAAAAGTATACACCCTCGCCCGTCACTTGGATTCCCCCCATGCACACCCTCATCGTCACCTCCCACCCCAACCCGGACGCCCTCACCCACGCCGTCGCCGCTCGCATCCGCGATGGGATCACCAGTGCCCACCCCGCCGCGACCGTCGAGATGGCCGACCTGGCCAGCGAAGGCTTCGACCCGCGCTTCACCCAGGCCGACCTGGACGGCCACCAGCGGCGGCAGCCGTTCCCAAGCGACGTGCTGGCCGAGCAGGCCCGACTGGACCGTGCCGACACGCTGGTGCTGGTGTTTCCGGTGTACTGGTGGGCGATGCCCGCCCAGCTCAAGGGCTGGATCGACCGGGTCTTTTCCAACGGCTGGGCCTACGACGACAGCAGCGGCCGCGTGGAGAAGAAGCTGTCACGCCTGCAGGTGCATCTGGTCGGCCTGGGCGGTGCGGACCAGCGCACCTGGACCAAGCGCGGCTACGAGACCGCGATGAAGACCCAGATCGACACCGGCATCTTCGACTACTGCGGCGCACCGGTGGTGTCGTCCACGTTGCTGCTGGAAGTAGACACCATCGCGCCGGACGCGCACCTGGAGGCCAGCGCGGCGCTGGGCCGCGCCATCGCAGCGCGGTGACGCGAGCCGCCCTGGCAGGTCACTGCCGGGGCGATGCACTCACTTCGCCGCGCCCTGCCATGCAGCCACCTTGGCCCGGGTCTGTTCCAGCAGCGCATCCAGTGCCTTGCGGTCGTACACCTGGCCGCGCAGCAATACGGTGTCGATGCGCCGGGTGGCGTTGATGTCCTGCAGCGGGTTGGCATCCAGCAGGACCATGTCGGCGGCCTTGCCCACCGCGATGCCGCCATAGCGATCCAGCATCCCGAACCACGACGGCCCTGCCCGCGTCGCCGCCGACAGTGCCTGCGCAGGGGCCAGGCCTTCCTTGACGAACAGGCTCAGTTCGTCGTGCAGGCCGATACCGGGATAGTTGAACGAGTTGAGGAAGCCGGCATCGGTGCCGGCCATGATCGTGACCCCGGCCTGCTGCAGCATCGGCAGCACCGCGACCACCTGGTGGTACTCGCGATGGCGCGCCTTGATCTGCGCCGGCGTCGCCTTGGCGGCGCGCTCGACGCGCCAGGCATAGGTCGCCTGCAGCTTGGGGCCGATGTAGGCCAGGTACGGATCATTGGCATGGTCGTCCTGGTCGAGGAAGTCCAGGATGCGCCCACCGTTGAGCGTGGGCGTGACGTACACCCCCTTGGCCGCGAACCCGCGGTAGGCCGCCATCGCCGTGTCCCGGTCGAAGCCGGCGTCCAGCTGCCGGTTGGCTTCGGCACGGTCGATGCGCTTGTCCGCGAAGGCGGCGGCAATCGCCGCTTCGTTCTTGACCCCGGCCTTGTAGGCATAGTCCAGGTGTTCGATGGAACTGATACCGGCATCCACCGCCTGCTGCACGGTCAGCGCCATCGGAATGTGGCCGGAGGCACGCAGCCCGTTGGCACGCGCGCCGCGCACCGCCGCCAGGAACAGGTCCGGGGTCAGCGTGCTGTCGGTGATCTTCACGAAGTCGACCTTGTCTTGCTTCAACCGCACGAAGGCCGCATCCAGATCGGCCTGGTTGCCAACCTCGATCGTGCCCTTCCAGACCGGCTTCACCCCTTCGATCTTGGCGCCGGAGGTGAACAGCTGCGGGCCCATCAGGCTGCCGTCACGGATCTGCCCGCGCCATTGCAACACCTGCGTGGGCAGGTCGCCGGAGGCGTCGCGGATGGTGGTGATGCCATGGGCGATGTACAGCGGCAACAGCGCCTTGTTCTCTTCGATCAGCTCCGGGCCGCCGCCGAAATGCACGTGCATGTCCCACAGCCCGGGAATCAAATACCGGCCCTTGGCATCCACCTGGCGCGGCGCGCGCCATTGCCGTGCAATCGCCTTGTCCTCGCCGACGGCTACGATGTCAGCGCCGCGCACCACCACGCTCTGGTTGGCCTGCGTACGGGCGTGCTCCACATCCACCACGGTGGCCTGGCGGATGATCAGATCGGCCTGCTCGGCAGAGAACGCCGGCGCAGCCAGCATCAACAGGGTCGGAAGCACGGCACACAGCGAAGGTTTCATGGACGGGGCACGATCAGGGAAGACCGGGCCACCATACGGCGCTGGCGCGGGCATGCACCAGTTAAATCTCGGCATGGCCGACATGCAGCAATCAAATGCATGGCCCGGCAGCGTGCGCGCCGGGCCGTGCCGGCGGCCTTACACCTCGCCCTGCATCGCCGGGCGTGCCTGCAGCCGCCCCAGCCACTGCTTGACCTGCGGATGCGCCTCGACGTCGGCCCCGAAGTAGACGCCATAGCCCACCACCGACCCCACCACCAGATCGACCAGCGAGTAGGCTTCGCCCAGCATCCAGGGACGGTCAGCCAGTTGCGTCTCCAGCAGGTCCAGCAGTTCGTTGACCCCGGCCAGTGCGGCAGCGGCCTGCTCGTGGCTGCGCAGCGCCTCGTCACGCGTGGCCAGCCACAGCCGGTTCAACAACGCGGCGTAGGTCACATACGCCCAGGTGGTCCATGACAGCGCCTGCAGGCGTTCGGGCGTGCCGTCCTGCGGCCACACGCCCTGCGCCACGCCATGCTGCGCACCCAACCACTGCAGGATCGCCAGGCCTTCGAACAGCGGCGTGCCATCGACCACCAGGCAAGGCACCTTGCCATTGGGATTGATTGCCAGATACGCCGCGGTGCGCTGCTCGCCGGTGCGGATATCGATCCTGACACGCTCGTGGGGCACGGCCAGTTCGGCCAGGGCGCAGGCGACCGGGGTGGCGCTGGACATGGGATGCCAATAGAAGACAAGGGACATGCGGAACTCCGTGTAGGTGGACTGGGAGGGAGGGTGCAGCCGCAGGGGCCTTGCACCACACCCACAGGCTAGCCACCATTGCGGACACCTTCTGTCCGCGACCGTCGCGCACACTGCCGCCATGCTCACCGCCTCGACCCGCCTGCTCAGCCTGCTGTCCCTGCTGCAATCGCGGCCACACTGGCCCGGCACCGCCTTGGCCGAGCGCACCGGCGTGCATCCGCGCACCCTGCGCCGCGATATCGACCGCCTGCGCCAGCTCGGATACCCGATCCAGGCCAGCAGCGGCGTGGCCGGCGGGTATGCCTTCCGTGCAGGGCGCGCCCTGCCCCCACTGCTGCTGGACGACGACGAAGCCCTCGCCACGGCAGTGGCCCTGCGCACCGCCGTGACCGGCACCGTCAGCGGCATCGAGCAGACCGCGATCACCGCACTGGTCAAACTGGAACAGGTCATGCCACCCCGCCTGCGCCGGCGACTGGACGCGCTGGGCTCGGCGATCCTGCCGCTGGGACCATCCGGCCCGGTGGTGGACGCCGGACTGCTGGCCTTGCTGGCGGGCGCCTGCCGCGACCAGCTGCAGCTGCACCTGGCCTACGCCGACCGCAACGACCAGGCCAGCCAGCGCCGGGTGGAACCGCACGGCGTGGTGCATGCCGATCGGCGCTGGTATCTGGTGGCCTGGTGCACCACCCGGCACGACTGGCGCACCTTCCGCATCGACCGCATCACCGCTGCACCGGTGGTCGGCGCGCACTTCAGCCCGCGTGCGGGCCCGGGCGATGGCGACCTGCGCACCTGGGTGGCGCAGTCCCTGTCGCTTGCCCAATCCAGCGAACCGGCGCGGATCATCCTGCACGCGCCGTTGGCCGCGATGCGCCGACAGATCCCCGACACGGCCGGACAACTGGAACACGTCGACGCGCAGCGCTGCCTGCTGCGCTGTAGTGCCAACCCGGCGGGCGCCATCGTGTACTGGTTGATGGCCCTGGACCTGGAATTCGAGGTGCTGGGTCCGCCGGAACTGCAGGACAAGCTGCGCGACGCCGGGCAACGGGTGGCGCGCAGCCTGGCACGCACGGGCAGCTGAGCCGCGCCGGGTTTGCCGCCCCCACGACGGCATGCTAGAACTCCAGCCCCTGCCAGATGTGGATGGCACCGTGGCTTCCCCCGCAAGACCCCAACGCAGCCTGTTCGACCTGGACTTGCTGCGCGCCATCGTCACCGTCGCCGACTGCGGCAGCTTCACCACGGCGGCCGCGCGCCTGCATTCCACCCAGTCCACGATCAGCCAGAAGATCCGCCGCCTGGAAGACATGGCCGGGCATCCGCTGCTGGTCCGCGGTAACCGCGAAGTGCATCCCACCGATGCCGGGCAGACCCTGCTCGGTATCGCGCGGCAGATGCTGGCCCTCAATGAGCAGATGCGGGAGGCGCTGGCCGGCGCCACCGTGGCGATCACCGTGCGCCTTGGTGTGCCGGAGGACTTCGTCAATGCACGCACCACGCGCCTGCTGGCCAGCTTCAACCGCCGCCACCCGCAGGTGAAGCTGGAGGTCACCAGCGGCCTGAGCCGCGACCTGGCCAGTGGCTACGACCATGGCGAACTGGATCTGGTGCTGGTCAAGCAACGCCGCAACAGCCGGCAGGCGGTGGCCTGCTGGCCCGAACCGATGCGCTGGATCGACAGCGCCCGCGCGCCCTGCATCGGCCTGGATCCGATCCCGCTGGTGACCTTCCCGCCGCTCGGGCTGTACCGCGACGACCTGATCGCCGCCGTCGAGGCGATGGGCCGACGCTGGCGCATCAGTTTCACCAGCTCCAGCCTCAGCGGCATCCAGGGGGCGGTCGCCGACGGCATGGGCATCAGCCTGCTGCCCGCGCGCGCCACCACCGGCGACCATCGCATCCTCACCCGGCGCCAGGGCCTGCCGCCGGTGGAAAGCATGGAGATCGCGCTGCTGCATCGGCCCAACGCCGATCCGCTGGTGGGTGAACTGGCCGCGCGCTTCGCACGGCTGCTCGATCGCGAACGTCGCTAGCACTGCACGCGGCACGGGTTGAACACCTGCAGAGTGACAGCGATCCGACTGGATAGTGACGGCGCTCGCGCTCTGACCATAGGAATCGTCGCAATTACGCAAGGAAGGGGCATTGCCGCACAGCCAAGCGAGGAGAATTCCGAAACACTGTCCCTAGCGTGTTTTCCTTTGTCCAACAGCAATCAGATCCCATGAGCGGACAGGCCACCCCCTGCACCCTGAAGATCGCCCTGCTCGACGACCACGATGTTGTCCGGCACGGCAGCTTCGTCCACCTTTCCTCCGACCCCCGGTTCGACGTCGTCGGCAGCCACGCGCATAGCGACGAGCTGATCACCACGCTGCAGCGCACGCCCGTGGACGTGGCGGTGGTCGACTACACACTGGGCAGCGATGACCTGACCGGCAACGACCTGCTGGCGTTGCTGCGCGACCGCTTTCCCGCCGTGCGTGTGCTGTTGTTCACCGCCCACGCCAGCCGCGTGCTGCTGTCGTCGGTGCTGCGCGTCGGCGCGGCGGGCATGGTGACCAAGACCGAGCGCCTGGACGCCCTGTCCGATGCCGTCGCCGAGGTGGCCAATGGCCACTGCAGGGTGCCGGCCGAGTTCGGCGACGTACGTCCCGACGCCCCCCTGTCACGCAGCGAACGCGATGTGCTGCGGCTATGCCTGTCCGGCCTGACCGTGAGCGAGATCGCCCTGCATCGCCATCGCAGCATCAAGACCATCAGCACCCAGAAGCACGCCGCATTCCGCAAGCTCGGCCTGCGCAGCGATCGCGACCTGTTCACCCTGCGCCCGCAGCTGGCACCGCTGTGAACCGGCGCTGGCACGGCCTGCTGGTGATCGCACTGTTGGCGGCACCGCTGCCCGCTGGCGCGGCCACTGCACCCCGCACGGTGCGGGTAGCGCTCGACCCGGGGCAGTACCGCACGCTCTCGCGCGAGGCCATCCCGGGCCGCCACGCCAGTCTGGCGCACGGCTACGCCGCACTGGTGACGGCGCACACCGGGCTGCACTTCGACGAGCACATGGAGCCCTCCAGCCGGGCGGCGGTGCAGGCGTTGTGCGACGAGCGCGCCGACCTGATGCTGATGGTCGGCCTGCCCGAGCAGCCGCCGTGCGCACTGGCCGCATCGCCCGCCTACTACCGCGGCGAGGCGCTGCTGGCCAGCCGGCACGCGCAGCGGGCGCAGGTGGTGCTGGGCGACGGCGCGCCCCATCGCATCGCCGTGGTCCGTGGCAGCCGCTATGGCAGCTGGCTTCGCCGGCACTACCCACAACTGCAGGTGATCG
>Ga0308172_1001072_pt1 | contig 22810 bp, 19 predicted proteins | sample PhyGR2_FD_202134 | JGI IMG/M metagenome (GOLD analysis project Ga0308172, IMG submission 202134) | Phyllosphere microbial communities from UC Gill Tract Community Farm, Albany, California, United States - DLSLSG.R2 | ecosystem: Host-associated > Plants > Phyllosphere > Unclassified | place: USA... | reverse complement strand
CTCCTTTCGCCGGGGACGACAACCCCATCCTGCTAACTGTCTGGCATGGTCCCGCACACGGTGTGTGCGTGTTCCAAAAGCAATCATAAGGAGTCAGACATGGTTAAGTTAGATAGAACAGAACACCTGATGCTGGCCCGCCAGCTCCCTACACAGACGGTTGCTCTGATCCTCGCCGGCGGACGCGGCACGCGCCTGGTCGATTTAACGGCCAAACGTGCCAAACCGGCGGTGCATTTCGGCGGCAAGTTCCGCATTATCGACTTTGCCCTCTCCAACTGCGTCAACTCCGGTATCCGGCGGATTGGCGTCATTACACAGTATCAGTCCCATACCCTGACTCAGCATATCCAGCGTGGCTGGTCGATCTTCAATGAAGAGATGAATGAGTTTGTCGATTTGCTGCCAGCGCAGCAGCGCTTTTCGACCGAACAGTGGTATCGCGGCACGGCCGATGCCGTGACGCAGAACCTTGATGTGATTCGCCGCTATCAGGCGCAGTACATCGTGATCCTTGCCGGGGACCACATTTATAAGATGGATTATTCACGCATGCTGCTGGACCACGTGGTGAACGAGGCGAAATGTACCATCGCCTGTTTACCGGTACCGGTGCATGAAGCCACGGCGTTTGGCGTGATGGCGGTGAATGAGGAGAACATGGTGATCGACTTCGTGGAGAAACCCGCGAAACCGCCCACCATGCCGGGTGATGACACCCGGTCGCTCGCCAGCATGGGGATCTACGTATTCAACGCGGATTATCTCTATGAGCTGCTGGAGGCGGATCTGCAGACGCCAGGCTCTAACCACGACTTCGGCAAAGATATCCTGCCGAAAGTGGTGGCAAGCGGCGAAGGCTATGCGCACTCCTTTGCGCTCTCCTGCGTCCAGAATGATGACAACGCACCACCTTACTGGCGCGATGTCGGGACGCTGGAAGCTTACTGGCGCGCCAATCTCGATCTGGCCTCGGTGATGCCTGAGCTGGATATGTATGACGTTACCTGGCCTATTCGTACCCACATGGAGCCGCTGCCACCCGCGAAATTTGTTCAGGATCGTTCCGGCAGTCACGGGATGACGATGAACTCGCTGGTGTCGGGCGGCTGCATTATCTCCGGTTCGGTCGTGGTCAACTCGGTGCTGTTCCCCCGGGTTCGGGTTAACTCGTTTTGCAATATTGATTCAACCGTTCTGCTGCCGGATGTGGTGGTGGGTCGCTCGTGTCGTCTGCGCCGCTGCGTGATTGATCGCGCCTGTGAGTTACCGGAAGGCATGGTGATTGGCGAAAACCCGGATGAAGACAGTCGCCGGTTTCACCGTTCGGATGAAGGGATCGTACTGGTCACCCGCGCCATGCTGGCCAGACTGGCCAAAGCGGGGCTGTAAGCGATAAGCGGAACTTACGCAATCGGCACGCGGAGCGTGCCGGATAACTTAATGAGGTCGAGGATGCAGGTTTTACATGTCTGTTCAGAACTTTTCCCGCTGCTCAAAACGGGCGGACTGGCTGATGTAGTCGGGGCATTACCTCAGGCGCAGATTGCGGGCGGCACAGACACACGGGTGCTGTTGCCGGCCTTTCCTGCATTGCGCAAAGGCATACCTGATCTCCAGATGGTGACAGAGCGAGAGACATTTGCCGGTCATATACGTCTGCTATATGGTGAATTTAACGGTGTGGGCATCTATCTGATCGATGCCCCCGGCCTCTACGACCGTCCCGGCAGCCCTTATCATGACGAGTCGCAGTTTGCCTATGTCGACAACTACCTGCGCTTCGCGCTGCTGGGCTGGGTCGGCTGCGAACTGGCGTGCGGTATGGATTCGATGTGGCGTCCCGATATCGTCCATGCCCATGACTGGCACGCGGGTCTTACCTGCGCCTATCTGGAAGCGCGCGGCCGGCCAGCCAAATCGGTGTTTACCGTGCACAACCTGGCCTATCAGGGGCTGTTCTCGGCGCACCACATGGATCAGATTGGCCTGCCGTGGTCGTTCTTTAACATGCATGGGCTGGAGTTTTACGGGCAGATCTCCTTCCTGAAGGCGGGGCTCTTCTACGCCGATCACGTGACGGCGGTCAGCCCGACCTACGCCCATGAGATTACCTCTGCTGAGTTTGGTTACGGCATGGAAACGCTGCTGGCGCAGCGGATGCGGGAAGGGCGGCTGAGCGGGATTCTCAACGGGGTCGACCCGACCATCTGGGACCCGGCCCACGACCTGCTCCTCAGCGCGCGCTATAACCGCGACACGCTGGAAGCCAAAGCGGAAAACAAACGGCAGCTGCAGGTGGCGATGGGGCTGAAGGTTGATGACAAAGCGCCGGTGTTCTGCGTGATCAGCCGTCTGACCAAACAGAAAGGCCTGGACCTTGTGCTGGAGGCGCTCCCTGGCCTGCTGGCGCAGGGCGGTCAGCTGGTGCTGCTGGGACAGGGCGATGCCGAACTGCAGCAGGGCTTCCTGGCCGCGGCAGCAGAGCATCCGGGCAGCGTGGGTGTGCAGATTGGCTATCACGAGGCGTTTTCACACCGCATTGTCGGTGGTGCCGATGTGATCGTGGTGCCGAGCCGCTTTGAGCCCTGCGGCCTGACGCAGCTGTATGGCCTGAAATATGGCACGCTGCCGCTGGTGCGCCGCACCGGCGGACTGGCGGATACGGTTAACGACAGCTCACTGGAAAACCTGGCGGATGGGATTGCCAGTGGCTTCAGCTTTGAAGATGCTAACGCCTGGTCGCTGTTGCGGGCGATTCGCCGCGCGTTTGTGTTGTGGTCTCGCCCTTCACTGTGGCGTTATGTTCAGCGACAGGCGATGGGCATGGATTTCAGCTGGCAGGTGGCCGCACAAGCCTACCGCGATCTCTACCAGCGTCTGATGTAACGGATGGGGAAAACCGGATATGAATGCACCTTTCACTTACGCTTCACCCACGCTGACGGTTGATGCTTTAAAGCATTCGATTGCGTACAAACTGATGTTTACCATCGGTAAAGACCCCTCTATTGCCAACAAGCATGAGTGGCTGAACGCTGCGCTGCTGGCGGTTCGCGATCGGATGGTGGAGCGCTGGTTGCGTTCCAGCCGGGCTCAGCTGTCGCAGGATGTGCGGCAGGTTTACTACCTGTCGATGGAGTTCCTGATGGGACGCACCCTGGGGAATGCGCTGCTGGCGATGGGGATCTATGACGATCTCAACCAGGCCCTCGACGAGATGGGACTGGATCTGGCCGAGCTGATGGAGGAGGAGAACGATCCGGGCTTAGGCAACGGCGGTCTGGGCCGTCTGGCGGCCTGTTTCCTCGATTCGCTGGCGACGCTGGGTATGCCGGGCCGCGGCTATGGCATCCGTTACGATTACGGCATGTTCAAACAGAACATTGTGGAAGGTGAGCAGAAAGAGTCGCCCGATTACTGGCTTGAGTATGGCAATCCGTGGGAATTTCAGCGATTCAACACCCGCTACAAGGTGCGTTTCGGCGGTCGCGTACAGCACGAAGGGGCGAAAGTGCGCTGGCTGGAGACCGAAGAGATCCTGGCGATGGCCTATGACCAGATCATCCCAGGCTTCGACACCGACGCCACCAACACGCTGCGCCTCTGGGGCGCGCAGGCCAGTAACGAAATCAACCTCGGTAAGTTCAACCAGGGCGACTACTTTGCGGCGGTGGAAGATAAAAACCACTCCGAAAACGTCTCACGCGTACTTTATCCCGATGACTCCACCTATTCCGGGCGCGAGTTGCGTCTGCGTCAGGAGTATTTCCTGGTTTCCGCCACGGTGCAGGACATTCTGAATCGTCACTGGCGCATGCATCAGACCTGGGACAACCTGGCGGATAAGATCGCCATCCACCTGAATGACACGCACCCGGTGCTGGCGATCCCTGAACTGATGCGCCTGCTGATCGACGAGCATAAATTCAGCTGGGACAGCGCCTTTGACGTCTGCTGTCAGGTCTTCTCCTATACCAACCATACGCTGATGACCGAAGCGCTGGAGACCTGGCCGGTGGATATGATCGGCAAGATCCTGCCGCGTCATCTCAGCATTATTTTTGAAATCAACGACTTCTTCCTCAAGACGATTCAGGATCACTATCCTGACGATCTGGATCTGCTGTCGCGTATCTCGATCATCGACGAGAACGACGGCCGCCGGGTACGGATGGCCTGGCTGGCGGTGGTGGTCAGCCATAAAGTGAATGGCGTCTCAGAGCTGCACTCCAACCTGATGGTGCAGTCGCTGTTTGCAGATTTCTCCCGCCTGTTCCCGGGCCGCTTCTGCAACAAAACCAACGGCGTCACCCCGCGTCGCTGGCTGGCGCTGGCTAACCCGGCGCTGTCAGAGGTGCTGGATGAGGAGATTGGCCGCAACTGGCGCACCGATCTCAGCCAGCTGGATGAGCTGAAAGCGCAGATCGACTACCCGGCGTTTATCGAGAAAGTGGCGATTGCCAAGCATCAGAACAAGCGCCGGCTGGCCGAGTGGGTGGCAAAAAACCTGGACGTAGTGCTCGATCCGAACGCGCTGTTTGATGTGCAGATCAAGCGTATTCACGAGTACAAGCGTCAGCTGCTCAACGTGCTGCATGTGATCACCCGCTACAACCGCATCAAGGCCGATCCGCAGGCGGACTGGGTGCCGCGCGTCAATATTTTTGCCGGTAAAGCGGCCTCCGCCTACTACGTTGCCAAACACATCATCCATCTGATCAACGATGTCGCCAACGTGATCAACAACGATCCGCAGGTGAAGAACAAACTGAAGGTAGTCTTCATCCCTAACTACAGCGTGAGTCTGGCGCAGATCATCATTCCGGCCGCCGATCTCTCTGAGCAGATCTCGACCGCCGGAACGGAAGCGTCCGGCACCAGTAACATGAAGTTTGCCCTGAATGGCGCGCTGACGATCGGCACGCTGGATGGAGCCAACGTGGAGATGCTGGATCACGTCGGTGAAGAGAACATCTTCATCTTCGGCAATACCACGCCACAGGTCGAAGCCCTGCGTAAAAATGGCTACAACCCGCGTGACTATTACGAAGGCGATGAAGAGCTGCATCAGGTGCTGACGCAGATCGCGTCGGGCGTCTTCAGCCCGCAGGATCCGGGTCGCTACCGCAACCTGTTCGATTCGCTGGTGAACTTCGGCGACCACTACCAGTTGCTGGCCGATTATCGCAGCTATGTGGATACCCAGGACAAGGTGGATGCGCTCTACCGTAAGCCGGAAGAGTGGCAGCGTCGTGCAGCGAAAAATATCGCCGGCATGGGTTACTTCTCGTCTGACCGGACGATTCAGGAGTATGCCGATGAGATCTGGAATATTTCACCGATAAGGCTGTAAGGCGCGCCCTCAATTCATCTGCTCTGCGGCCGGGAAACCGGCCGCACTTTTATCTGCCCGTCCCGCTCCTTCCCGATATCAGCAGATTCCGCCTTCAGCCGCAGTAAATCAGCCGGCTGCGAGCCAGATCATTACAGGCTGGCGGAGAATCGCTACTATGCGGAAAAGCAAAATGACTTTACAGGCAACGGCAGCCCATGAGTGACAATATCAATCAGGAAATTACCTTCCGGAAGCTCAGCGTCTTCATGATGTTTATGACGAAAGGCAATATCGCCCGCACGGCGGAAGCGCTGGAGCTGAGCAGCGTCAGCGTGCATCGCGCGTTGCACACGCTGGAAGAGGGCATCGACTGCCCGCTGTTTATCCACAAAGGGCGTAATCTGGTGCCGCTGCCCGCCGCCTGGACGCTGCTGGACTATTGCCGCGACGTCACGGCCCTGATGGGCAAAGGTATTGAGGAGGCCCGCAAAGTGGCGGGTATCGGCGCAGGACGGCTGCGGCTTGGCACACTCTATTCGCTGACCCTGGAGACCATTCCCCGGCTGATTATGGGCATGAAACTGCGCCGCCCGACGCTGGAGCTGGATCTGACCATGGGCTCTAACCAGATGCTGCTTAATATGCTGGAAGATGATGCGCTGGACGCGATCCTGATTGCCACCCATGAGGGCGAACTCAGCGAGGCCCGGTTTGATGTGATTCCGCTATTTGAGGACACGATCTGTCTGGCGGCACCGGCTGGCGAAACGGGCAGTGGCAACGCGCCGGTCGACCTGCGTGACTATGCCGACCGCGATTTTGTCTCGCTGGCCGAGGGGTTTGCCACCTATGCCGGTTCACGGGAGGCGTTTCAGATCGCAGGATTTGAACCACGCATGGTGACGAAGGTGAATGACATCTTCTCCATGATCAGTCTGGTGCAGGCGGGCGTCGGCCTGGCGCTGATCCCGGGAAGGATGCGGAAAGTCTATGAAAACAATATCCAGCTGCTGACGCTCGCGGCACCTTACCAGATGCGGCAGCAGGTCGCGATTGTCTATTCGCATCGCCGCGAACGCGACAATGACCTGCTGGCCCTGGCAGCAGAAGGGCGCATGTATGCCCGTAACCTTACCGTTCCAGCCGTTTAGCCAGATGACCTGCCACGTCGACGCCGTTGCGTTCCAGGCTGATCGCATCACCCTGCCAGCCCGCCTGCAGGGTCAGGCCGGTCAGCACATTGCCCGGCGGCATCTCAATCGCCAGACGGGCATCGCGCTGATTAGCCGAGACCATCGTGTCATACCACTGCACGGTCCGCGCCATATTGAACGCCAGATCCTCCGCGATCTTCTCCGGGTCGTGGATCACCCGTGCGGTTGAGCCGCTGAGGTAAGCACAATCGGGACGGGAGAGGCGCACGGATTCAAACGCACGCGCCAGCTCTGCCGCCGGTTTGTCCAGCAGCGCGCAGTGCGACGGCACGCTTACCGCCAGTCTGATCGCCTTACTGGCGCCTGCCTCCAGCGCCTTCTGCGCCACCCGTGCCATATCCTCATCACGACCGGCAATCACGATCTGCGTTTCGGCATTCAGATTGGCAATGTAAGTGTGGCTGCCGGGCAGCAGCGTTTCCAGCTGCGTCAGCGTCAGACCGGTGATCGCCGTCAGGCCATATCCCTGCGGATAAGCCTGCTCCATCAGGTCGCCGCGCAACGCCACCAGCCGCAGGGCGTCGCTGAAATCGAGCGCACCGGCGATCACTGCCGCCGGAAATGCGCCAATCGACAGACCGCTGACGATATCCGGCTTCACCCCACGACGCATCAGCTCGCGCGCCCAGGCGACCCCGCTGATCAGCAGGCTGAGCTGGACGGCGCGGGTGTGCTGCAGCGCGTCGTCACTGTCGAGCCTGTCAGTTTCGTCGCCCAGTACCGCCCGCACGCGGGCTAACAGCGCCTCGCCGTCAGGCAGGTGCTGCAGCATGCCGGCTCGCTGGGTGCCCTGGCCGGGAAAGGTAAAGAGTATTTTCATGAGGTTTCTCTGCTCCAGGGTGAAGCGGTCAGCAGGGGGCCGGTGTCGGTTTTCAGCAGCACCTGTCCCTCGCGCAGCCACTCGTTGAGAGCAAACGCACCGGCAGGCGTTTCCACCTGGGTATCCACCCGGCACGCCAGCGCGTCGGTCTGGTTCTGCCACCGTTGCAGTGCAGCCCGGTCCAGCGGCTGCGGGGCGCGGATCACCAGATCGAGATCGCTGGCGGCGTGCAGCGTGGGCTGCTGCGTCGCCAGCGCATAACCGGTGCTGCCGGTGATCCCCCAGCGCCACGGCCACTCCGCCTCACTCAGCACGATCGCCGCGCGAACCGGGGCAAAGGCGCTGAAAGGGGAAGCCTGCAGCAGGGGGCGATCGGCCAGCCCCTCCGGCGTTATCACCCGGACAATATCGTCCGGATGAACCCATCCGGCGGCACGCTGCTCCCGCCGTTCACCGCGCACCCCAATCGGGATCAGGCCGGATTCGCGATGATCGCGCCGCACCACCACCGGCAGGCCGGGATGCCAGAACGTCCCGACCCAGCACGCTGAGATCGCGGCTAATGCGCTGCGGTCACGCAGCCAGAGCAGATCGTGGGGGCGCGGAGCACACATATTACATTCCTGATGTCAGCGTAATGAACAGGGGTAACGACAGAATACAGAGCACCGAACTTAACAGCAGCACGGCTTCAGCATCCGGCGACTGAACGCCAAAGCGGTTGCCGAACACCACACCAAAGAAACCGGCCGACAGCGCAATCATCAGGATCGCGGTGATCGCCACTGAGCCGTTCAGCCCCAGCGCCAGCACCAGACCCCAGGCAATCACGGGCTGAATCAGCAGTTTCGCCACCGTGCCGACGCCCACGACGGCGTTGAGTTTCAGCTGACGGGCAGAAAGGATCACACCGGTCAGGAACAGCGCCGCCGCGGTGGCGGCCAGGCCCAGCGGCTTAATAGCCGAAAGCACCAGCTCCGGCATTCTGACGCTCAGCGCAGAAAGCACCACGCCCAGCAGCGGACCCCAGACGATCGGTTTTTTAACGGAGCGCCACATGAGCACTGGCAGCATGGTCAGCGTCGACCCCACATTCTCACCCGCACTGCGCGCTTTTTCCCGTTCCAGAATCAGCAGGCAGAAGGGCGTCATCAGCACCGAACCGCAGGCGATAGAGACAGCGACCGAGAGCGAGGTGGATGAGCCTTCGCCCAGCACGCTGCCCAGAATCGGCAGGCCCAGCGCCGCGTAATTGGGTAAGGCGACGGTCAGCGTCAGCACCGCCGCATCCTGTGGCGACTTTTTAAATACGCCGGTGGCCAGGAAATAGATCGCCGCATAGGTGATCCACATCGCCCCGGTCAGGACCACAATCAGCGGCGACTGCGCCACAGTCCCCGACCAGGGTGTCTGCACCGTGGCGCTGAACAGCGCGGCGGGCAGCGCAAAATCCATCACGAAAATATTCAGCAGCGAAACGTCTCTGTTGTTGACCATTCCGCTCTTACCGGCCCAGAAACCCAGCAGCATAATGACAAAGATGGGCGCAAGGGCATGCACAATTATATAAATCATAAATCACCTGTTATTAAGAAAGAATTTTCCAAAAAACAGCGATGTTTATAATTCTGAACACGGCCACTGCGCCGGGGCGCTGTGACACGCCCCGTCAGACCGGATTCGGCAGGTTTATTTTTATGTGGTTACCAGGTCGCGCGCATACGCTCGCGCACGAGGGAAGAGCTGTGACGGTTGGCGGCACCCAGACGGTTTTTCAGGCTCGGGTCCTGACGGGCATCGCTAATCGCCTTCTGCAGCGCAATTTCCACCATCGCCACGTCGGCATCAGCAGGGGCATCAGGGTTAGCCACGTTCAGCAGATCGGAGAGCAGGCCCAGCGTGGCGAAGTTGTTCACGTCATAGGCCATGGGCGGGATGGTGGCGGCCAGTTTCTCCAGCGACGCTACCGAACGCAGCGTGATACGCGCCGCCGACGCTTTGCCCATGGCGTGAACCAGCACGCCCTGATCGTTCAGCGCGATCAGGCGATTGGCCTGATAGCCGTGTGCCAGGAACGCACCGGACATCGCCTTGCCGACAATCAGCCCGATCACCGGATGGCCGGCCAGGCGCGCGTTAGCATAGGCTCCCGCTGCGCCCGCCAGCGCCTGATGAATACCAAACGCCTCTTCGCGGCGGCCGTAAGCCTGACTCGGCACATCGATGACCGCCACGATCGGGCGTTTCACCGCACGGTTTTTATCCGCTTCCCGCGTTTCATTCACCACTTTCGCCAGCGTCCAGCCCTCCAGCAGACCCACTTCACCCTGCGCGGCGCGCGGATAGTGGTTCTGTGCATCGGGCACGACGGCGATAAAGCGGACGTTTTCGCCATTGAGCTGGCCGTCAGCCACCTGAACAGAGGCGCAGAGGCCACTGAGACGCTGTGCATTGGGTGCGAGTTTTTCCAGCCAGGTTGCACCGCGGCTGCTTGTCTGGGTCATTATTTCTCCTCCCGGGCGAAAAGCTGTTTGATCTGGGCGGTGTCCGCCTGCTGGCGGGTGTCGAACTGCATCAGACGTGACAGGAAGTCGGCATAGTTGTCGCTGCGGTGCTGCGCCGGTACGCCTCTGGCAATGAAGTCATTCATCGCGGTTTTCACGGCGTTGATGCCGTCATCCACCAGCGCATCCACCAGTCCGCTGGCGTAGCGGATTTCGCCGCCGGTCATGCTCCAGATAAAGGGCCGATCGCGCGAGTCATACTCTTCAATGCCCGCCTCCTGCTCAATGACCTGCGGGCCGTTCAGGCCCAGGCGCGCTTCCCGTGTCACGATCAGGTAGCTGCAGAGCGCGGCGGCAATCGACATTCCGCCGAAGCAGCCAACGGTGCCGCTGATGATGCCGATCACCGGGGTGTAGCGACGCAGATCGACAATCGCCGCATGAATATCGGCAATCGCTGCCAGCCCCAGGTTGGCCTCCTGCAGCCGCACGCCACCGGTTTCCAGGCAGAGCACCGCCTGCGTCGGAATGCCGTTGCGGTTGTCTTCCGCCGCCAGCTCCAGCGCCGCCGCCATTTTCGCCCCGGAGACTTCGCCCATGCTGCCGCCCTGGAAGGTGCCTTCGATGGCGATGACTACCGCAGGCTGGCCATTCAGCGTGCCTCGCGCGACGACCATGCCATCATCGGACTGCGGCACCACGCCCTGCGGCGCGAGCCACGGCGACATCAGGCCCTCAAAGGGATCCAGCAGTTCGCGATAGCTGCCGGCATCCAGCAGCGTACGGGCGCGTTCACGCGCCCGTAATTCAATAAAGCTGGGGTCGTTACGCATGGCTCACCTCTTCAAAAACCTGTTCAAGACGGATACGTGCCACACCGGGTGTGGCACCGAAATCGTGGATAATCAGTTCGCCGGCCGGCAGGCCGTTGATTAAATTCAGGCGGTCAAACAGCGCCTTCCAGCGGGCGTCGCTGTTATCCAGTGAGGTGGTGATATCCACGTTCAGCGTGTCGCCCTGGGTTGCGGTGTACAGTACTTCCATATCACCGGAACCCACGACCCCGGCCAGCGCCCTGCCACTGAGCAGGCGGTTAGCGGGTAAAGATAGTGTGATGTGTTCCATAATGGCCTCTAAAAATATGTGTGTTCAGGCGAACAGACCCGATCGATAAACAGCGTCGCCGCGAGCAAATCGGCGGCCCCGCCCGGCGAGGCGTTGAGCGCCAGCATCCGGCGGTCAAGCTGCGCCAGCGCCCGCTTTCCGCCTGCTGTGTGGCAGCCGCCCGCCAGCAGTACGGTCTGTGCCCCGTGCTGCATCGCTGTCAGCCCCGCCATCCCTGCCCGTGACAGCACGCAGGTATCGCTGAGCGAGGTCATGATCGCCATCAGCGCATCCAGGCGGGCTTCGCTTTCGCTGGCCCCCACCGCCCGGCTGATCAGCAGCTGCGGCAGCGCCAGCTTCATCACGTGAGGAAACGCCTGTTGCGCCTCTTCGCGTGCGCCGGGCACCCGATAGCGGTGCGTCGCTTTCAGCCCTTTACTGAAGTGTTTCGGGGCGTGGCTGTCGGGCAGGCTGGCCAGTGCGGCGGCAGTGCGGGTCAGCGGGTCGGCACTGGCAGCGCCGCCATGCATGGCGGCGGCACTCACCAGTAAGCCCAGCGCCCAGATCGCTCCCCGATGGGTATTCACGCCACCGGTGGCCGCCATCATCTGCTGCTCACCGTCGCGGCCCAGACGCCCGACCGTTTCGCGCAGGGCGATATCGGCGGGACGCTGCCAGCTGTGACGGGCCAGCGCCAGAAAGGTCGGTGCCAGGCTGTGAGCGGAGCGCTCCATCAGCGCCAGGGTTAAATCGTGATGCGCGCCGTTTCCGCGACTGTCGACCAGACCCGGCTTGGGGCTCAGGCGTGCTTCATCGATCAGGCAATCGCGCGCCAGCGTGGCCAGCTGGCTGGCCTGCGCCTCACTCTGCGTCTGGGACAGGAGTTTCATTTACCAGCTCCGGAATTTAGCCGGCGGGTTGTACAGACCACCTGACCATTCGACCAGGTCAGCCACGCTGCCCGCGGCCAGCAGTGAACGGGTGGCGTCGGAACGGCGGATGCCCATATCTTCCGGGTAGACCACTTTGCCGCTTTTACGCAGCGCCGCAACGCGCGCCGCATCGACACCCAGACCGATGTCGGTGATCCCCGCCACGGCGGCGACCATCGCGCGGCGCTCTTCCAGACTCTCCGCCCGATAGAGATAGGCGATGCCTTCTTCAGTCAGCACATGGGTGACGTCATCGCCGTAGATCATCACCGGAGCCAGCGGCATCCCGGCGGATTTGGCCACATCGACCGCATCAAGGGTTTCAACGAAGGTGGGTTTTGCGCCGGCCTGGAAAGTCTCGACCATCTGCACCACCAGTTTTTTCCCGCGCTGCATCGGGTCTGGCTCGGTGATCATATTCAGCCAGGCGGGCGTCGCGTGGCGGCGGCCGTGCGGATCGTGGCCCATATTCGGGGCGCCACCAAAGCCGGAGAGGCGACCACGGGTCACGGTCGAGGAGTTTGCCAGCCCGTCCACCTGCAGGGTGGCCCCGATAAACATGTCGACCGCATACTGGCCGGCCAGCTGACAGAAGGCGCGGTTAGAGCGCATTGAGCCGTCGCTGCCGGTAAAGAAGATGTCAGGACGGGCGCGGATATACTCTTCCATCCCCAGCTCGCCGCCGAAGCAGTGCACGCTCTCCACCCAGCCACTCTCAATGGCCGGGATGAGTGTCGGATGCGGATTCAGCGCCCAGTGCTTACAGATTTTGCCTTTCAGGCCGAGCTGTTCGCCGTAGGTGGGCAGCAGCAGTTCAATCGCGGCGGTATTAAAACCGATGCCGTGGTTGAGTGACTGCACCTGGTGTTCGGCGTAGATGCCTTTTATCGCCATCATCGCCATCAGGATATGCTCCTGCTTAATCAGGCGCGGATCGCGGGTAAACAGCGGTTCGATAAAGAAGGGTTTATCCGCTACCACGACGTAGTCGATCCAGGAGCCGGGAATATCGACGCGCGGCAGGTCGGTTTCGTCATCGACCAGTTCATTGACCTGGGCTATCACGATACCGTCACGGAACGCGGCGGCTTCCACCAGCGCCGGGGTATCCTCGGTGCCCGGACCGGTATAGAGGTTACCTTTGCGGTCAGCTTTGTAACCGGCAATCAGCGCCACATTCGGGCAGAGGTCAACATAGAGGCGGGAGTAGAGTTCGATATAGGTGTGGATAGCGCCGATTTCCAGCTGGCCATCCTGCAGCAGCTGCGACATGCGCAGACTCTGCGGGCCGGAAAAAGAGAAGTCGAGCTTGCGGGCAATGCCTTTTTCGAAAATATCGAGATGCTCACTGCGGCCGACGCTGGGCATAATCATATGCAGGTCGTGAATCTTTGCCGGATTCACCTGCGCCAGGGTGCGGGATAAGAAGTCAGCCTGTTTCTGGTTATTCCCCTCCAGCACCACGCGATCGCCTGGGGCAATTAAATGTTCGAGGGCTTCTGTGGCTCGTTCAACAGGAATGACTTTGCCATCAAGGGGGAAGGCGGCCATACGACGCGCTTTTTCACTGCGGCGTGTATTCCACTCCCGGGCAGGCGTTTGGCCTGTGTTCATTTCAACCTCCTGATTAGAATCGCGGTACTGACGTTTTTGCTGAAGAAAGTCTGCGCGTTCTGCATACGGCGTTCAATTAAGCCAAAAAGCGAAACGTTAGATTTAAGGTAACGATGGTGAGCGGCCTGGCGGCAGACGAAGCCCGAGGCGCTGCATGCAGGCGGGGAGGGGGAAACGGCAGGGTGACAGGGGGAGAGCGTGCGAGGGGAAAGGGCCGCGGCACGGTTTAACAGGTTCAGCCGTCCATAAAAAAAGCAGGCCGGAGCCTGCTTTCTGCTTGCTGCGGCCTGCTTAAGAGGCCAGCGAGAGTGTCGGTTTTGCTTTTGCAGCCAGCCACTCTGCCACGCGGGCCTGCTGCTCTTTCGTCAGCCACATACCCTGTTTGGTACGACGCCAGATAGCATCATCCAGCTCGCGAACCCACTCATGCTGCACCAGGTAGCGCAGCTCCGCCTCGTAAAACTCGTGACCGAAGTTTTCACCCAGATCGTTCAGGCTTTTCGCCCCGGCTAGCAGGGTTTCGGTGCTGCTGCCGTAGGTGCGCGAGAAGTGACGCGCCATGTTTTCACTGATGAACGGATAGCGACGACGCAGGCTGGCCGCATAATCTTCACGGGTGCCGGAGATGTTCCCGCCCGGCAACACGCAGTTCTTCGTCCAGGCCGGACCGGCGTTCGGATAGTACTTCGCCAGTTTTTCCAGCGCGTGCTCGGCCAGCTTGCGATAGGTGGTCAGCTTGCCGCCAAACACCGACAGCAGCGGCGCCTGGCCGTTGTCATCACGGACATCCAGCGTGTAATCGCGGGTGATCGCCTGCGGTGAGTCCGATTCGTCATCACACAGGGGACGCACACCGGAGTAAGACCAGACGATGTCGTCAGCGGTCAGCTGCTTTTTGAAGTGGGCGTTGAACACCTTCAGCAGGTAGTCAGTTTCGCTGTCATCAATGTTGACGTTTTTCGGATCGCCTTTGTACTCCACGTCGGTGGTGCCGATGATGGAGAACTCATCCATCCACGGAATCACAAACACGATGCGGTTATCTTCGTTCTGCAGGATATACGCCTGCTTTTCGGTGTGGACGCGCGGCACCACGATGTGGCTGCCTTTGATCAGGCGGATACCGTAAGGGGATTTGAGCTTCAGGCTGTCGTCAAACAGCTGCTTAACCCACGGGCCTGCGGCGTTGACCAGGCCTTTCGCCTGCCAGGTGTAGGTTTTGCCGCTGTCGACATCTTCCGCTTCCACCTTCCACAGGCCGCCTTCACGCCAGGCACGGGTCACGCGGGTGCGGGTCCGCACTTCGCCGCCGCGCTTCACCACTTCCTGCGCGTTGAGCACGACCATACGGGCGTCATCGACCCAGCAGTCAGAATATTCGAATCCGCGCGTGATCTCCGGCTTCAGGGCCGAATCCGCGCCAAAGCGCAGACTTTTACTGCCTGGCAGGCTGGTGCGTTTGCCCAGATGGTCATACATAAACAGGCCGGTGCGGATCATCCACGCCGGACGCAGGTGCGGACGGTGTGGCAGACGGAAGCGCATCGGGAAAGCCAGGTGCGGTGCCATCTTCAGCAGGACTTCACGCTCAGCCAGCGCTTCGCTGACCAGACGGAATTCGTAATGTTCAAGGTAGCGCAGGCCGCCGTGAATCAGTTTCGAGCTGGCAGAGGAGGTCGCGCAAGCCAGATCCCGCGCCTCCAGCATTAACACCGACAGTCCGCGTCCTGCAGCGTCTGCTGCAATGCCGGCACCGTTGATGCCGCCGCCGATCACGATCAGGTCTTTGGTTTCCACGTCATCTCCTCCGATGTTCGGAATAGTTCACTAATGTTCGTTTTCGAGCATTATCATAGTCGCAAACCAACATTAGCGCCAGCTTTTAACCCGCTAAAAACATTTTTGCGTGATATAGCTAACATTATGTCCACCAAAAAAACAGATACCCGTAACGATTGTCAGGTTATCGGCGTCGTTTCTCGGGTTACACTACGCGCTATTGTGACGACTTTGAGAGATCCCATGGAAACGTTCGAATGTATTGATGTGCAGCAGGCGCAGGCGCGTCTGGCGCAGGGGGCACTGCTGGTCGATATCCGCGATCCGCAAAGCTTTGCGATGGGGCATGCGGCGGGCGCACTGCATCTGACCAACACCAACCTCAGCGACTTTATCAGCAGGGCCGACCACAGCCTGCCGGTGCTGGTGATGTGCTATCACGGCAACAGCAGTAAAAGTGCAGCACAATATCTGCTGGGGCAGGGCTTCAGTGCGGCCTACAGTATTGATGGCGGTTTCGATGCCTGGCGCGCGGCCTTTCCGCAGCAGGTTGCCCTGGGCAGTGAGTAAGTGGCCGCCTGTCACACGGAGAGTTACTGATGCGCATTACCCAATTTAATCAGCCGCGCATGGCGCAGGCGTTTGTGGACTACATGGCAACGCGCGGCGTGACGCTGCGTATTGAGCATGACCAGTACTATGTCATCATGCTGGATGATGAGAGCCAGTTTTCCGTGGTCGAAAACGAACTTCAGCAGTTTCTGCATGACCCTAATCACCCACGCTATCAGGCGGCCAGCTGGCACAGCGGCAAAACCGACAGCGGGCTGCGCTATGAGCGCAGTAACATCTGGGCAAACATTCGTGAGCGCGCCGGGCCGCTGACGATGACGGTGATGGTGCTCTGTATCGCCGTCTTTATCCTGATGCAGGTGATGGGCGATCAGACCGTGATGGCCTGGCTCGCCTGGCCGGATGATGACCAGCATTTTCAGGTCTGGCGCTGGTTCAGCCATGCGCTGCTGCACTTCTCGCTGCTGCACATTCTGTTTAACCTGATGTGGTGGTGGTATCTGGGCGGGGCGGTTGAGAAGCGGCTCGGCAGCGGCAAACTCTTTGTCATTATGCTGATTTCCGCGCTGCTCAGCGGCTGGCTGCAGGCGAAATTCAGCGGCATCTGGTTTGGCGGCCTGTCGGGCGTAGTGTATGCCCTGATGGGCTACTGCTGGCTGCGCGGCGAGCGCGATCCCGACAGCGGCGTCTATCTTGAACGTGGCCTGATCGGTTTTGCGCTGGTCTGGCTGGTGATTGGCTGGTTCGGCGTCTTTGGCCTGGCCATTGCCAACGCAGCGCACGTCGCCGGTCTGCTGGTCGGGCTGGCGATGGCGCTGGTGGATACGCGTAACGTTACGCGTCGGTAAAGCGATTTTGCGGGTTAACAGGAGAGGAATGTGAAGCAGACGCAACGTCATGACGCGATTATCGATTTGGTCCGTCGTCAGGGATATGTCAGTACTGAGGAGCTGGTGGATCATTTTGAGGTCAGCCCGCAGACCATCCGTCGCGATCTCAACGATCTGGCCGATCAGAACAAAATTCAGCGCCACCACGGCGGCGCGGCGCTCCCCTCCAGCTCTGAGAACACCGCCTGGCACGATCGCAAAATGATGTGGTCGGCGGAGAAAGCGCGCATTGCTCAGCGGGTCGCCAGCCAGATCCCGGATGGGGCCACGCTGTTTATCGACATCGGCACCACGCCGGAAGCGGTGGCGCATGCGCTGCTCAACCACAGCGATCTGCGTGTGGTGACGAACAACCTCAACGTGGCGATGCTGCTGATGGGCAAACCCGATTTTCGGGTGATTATTGCCGGGGGCGAAGTGCGCACCCGCGATGGGGCGGTAATGGGAGAGGCGACGCTCGACTTCATTTCGCAGTTCCGGCTGGATTACGGCATTCTCGGCATCAGCGGCATCGATATGGATGGCTCGCTGCTGGAGTTTGACTATCACGAAGTGCGGACTAAGCGCGCGATTATTGAAAACTCCCGCTGTGCGCTGCTGGTCGTGGACCACTCGAAGTTTGGCCGTAACGCCATGGTTAACCTCGGCAATATGAGCCTGCTGGATTACATCTACACCGACAAGATGCCGCCCGCCAGCGTCATGAAGGTGATTGAGCAGCATGAGGTGCACCTCGAACTCTGCTGATTCCTGCCACGCCAGCCTCCGGGCTGGCGTTTTTATTTGATTGCTGTCGCTTTTTTCCCCACTCCCGTCTTTACTTAACGATTGCTGGCTCCGCCTGCCAGCCCGTGTGCTTGCCGTTTTTGCTTCACCTCATTGCGTAACAGAAGGGAGTGATATGCCGCAGCAGAAATTCAATAAAGCCCGTTTTAACGCCGCCTTTACCCGCCAGTGGCAACACCTCGGCCTCTCTTCCGCTCAGCAGATGGCCCCGCACCAGGCGTGGCAGGCGGTCAGTGCGGCCCTGGCGGAACTGCTGGCCGCGCAACCGGCCCCGCGTCCGGCGCAGCAGCAGCGTCATGTTAACTATCTCTCGATGGAGTTTCTGACTGGCCGGCTGACCGGCAACAATCTGCTTAATCTCGGCTGGTATGACGAGGTGCAGGCGGCGCTGGCAGAGCAGCAGTTCGATTTAACGGCGCTGCTGGAGCAGGAGGTCGATCCGGCACTCGGCAACGGCGGGCTGGGGCGACTGGCCGCCTGCTACATGGATTCGATGGCCACGGTCGGTCAGTCTGCAACCGGTCACGGACTTAACTACCAGTACGGCCTGTTCCGCCAGTCTTTTCAGGCGGGCCAGCAGAAGGAGGCGCCCGACGACTGGCAGCGCGAGCACTATCCCTGGTTCCGCCACAACGCGGCGCTGGATGTGGAGGTGGCGATGGGCGGTCGGGTCGAAAAGCAGGAGAACGGCGAGGTGCGCTGGCAGCCCGGGTTTACGCTACGCGGTGAAGCCTGGGATTTGCCGGTCACCGGCTACCGCAATGGCGTTACGCTGCCGCTGCGTCTGTGGCAGGCGGTGAGCGCGCACCCTTTTGACCTGACAGCGTTTAATGACGGTCACTTCCTGCAGGCGGAGCAGCCCGGCATCGACGCGGCAAAGCTGACCAAAGTGCTCTATCCCAACGACAATCATCAGGCGGGAAAGCGGCTGCGCCTGATGCAGCAATATTTTCAGTGCGCCTGTGCGGTGGCAGATATCCTGCGCCGCCACCATCAGGCGGGACGCAGCATTCACAGCCTGCCCGACTTCGAAGTGATTCAGCTTAACGATACCCATCCCACCATCGCCATCCCGGAGATGCTGCGCGTGCTGCTGGATCAGCACCAGCTCGGCTGGGATGAGGCGTGGCAGATCACCAGCCGGTTGTTTGCTTACACCAACCACACCCTGATGCCGGAGGCGCTGGAGCGCTGGGATGAGAAGCTGATGCGCTCGCTGCTGCCGCGCCATCTGCTGATTATCAAAACGATCAATCAACGGCTGAAAAAGGTGGTGAAGCAGCGCTGGCCGGATGACAAAGCAATGTGGCATAAGCTGGCGGTGATTGCGGACGGTCAGGTGCGGATGGCGAATCTCTGCGTCGTCAGCGGGTTTGCGGTCAACGGCGTTGCGGCGCTGCACTCCCGGCTGGTGGTCAGCGATCTCTTTCCGGAATATCACCAGCTCTGGCCGCAAAAATTCCATAACGTCACGAACGGCATTACGCCGCGCCGCTGGCTGAAGCAGTGCAATCCGGCGCTGGCCGGGCTGATTGATGAGACGCTGAAAACCGAATGGGCCAGCAATCCCGACGCGCTGATCGGCCTGGAACCTTACGCCGACGATCCGGCGTTTCGTCAGCGCTATCGCCGTATCAAGCAGCAGAACAAAGCGCAGCTGACCGACTATATCGCCCGGCACACCGGGATTATCGTCAACCCGGCGGCCCTGTTCGATGTGCAGATCAAGCGACTGCATGAGTACAAGCGCCAGCACCTCAGCCTGCTGCATATCCTCTACTGCTATCAGCAGCTCTGTCATAACCCGGAGGATGTCACCTTCACGCCGCGGGTCTTCCTGTTCGGGGCCAAGGCCGCACCGGGTTACTACCTGGCGAAAAACATTATCTACGCGATTAACAGGGTGGCGGAGGTGGTGAACAACGATCCCCGCATCGGCGACCGGCTGAAAGTGGTTTTTCTCCCCGACTACCGTGTCACCGTCGCCGAAATGATGATCCCGGCGGCCGACCTCTCTGAGCAGATCTCAACCGCCGGTTATGAAGCCTCAGGCACCGGCAACATGAAGCTGGCGCTGAACGGCGCGCTGACCATCGGCACGCTGGATGGGGCCAATGTCGAAATCGCGGAGCAGGTGGGCGAGGAGAATATCTTTATCTTCGGTCACACCGTGGAGGAGGTGAAAGCGCTGAAGGCTAAAGGCTACAACCCGAAAAAGGTGCGCAGGCAGAACAAGACGCTGGATGATTTACTGAAATCGCTGGAGAAGGGCAAATTCAGCGACGGGGACAAGCACGCGTTTGACCTGATGCTGGAGAGCCTGACGAAACAGGGCGATCCCTGGCTGGTGCTGGCCGATTTCCAGCCTTACATCGAGGCGCAGCAACGGGTGGAAGCCCTGTGGCGCGACCCGGAATGCTGGACCCGCGCCGCCATTCTCAACACGGCCCGGACCGGCATGTTCAGTTCGGACCGGTCCATTCGTGACTATCAGCAACGTATCTGGCAGGCACCCCGCTAAGGAGCAGCAATGAAACAGGATTCACTTGATCAGGCCGCCCGTGCTGCGGGTATTTCACTGGATTACATCAACGTTAACGGCGAGAAAGAGGCGATCAGCGACGAAACCAAACGTGCGCTGCTGGCGGTGATGGGCGATCCGCAGGAGGCAAGTCAGTCACCGCTGCCGCCGGTCGCTGTCTTCAGCGGCAGAGGCAAGCGTCAGCTGACGCCGCAGGGCCGTGGCGTCTATCGCTGGCAGCTGCAGACAGAGAAAGGCAAACAGCTCAGCGGCGAGTTAACCGCCGGGGAGCCCTTTACGTTGCCCACGCCGCTGGCGCAGGGGTATCACCAGCTGACGCTCAGCAAAGGGAAGAAAAGCTGGCAGACGCGGGTCATTGTTGCCCCACGCCGCTGCTATCTGCCGCCGGCGCTGGAGGCGGGAGAGAAACGCTGGGGCGCACTGGTGCAGCTCTATACCGTGCGGTCTGAACAGAACTGGGGCATCGGTGACTTCGGCGATCTCGACCAGCTGCTGGTGCAGCTGGCCGCACGCGGCGGCGATTTCGTCGGGCTGAATCCGCTGCATGCGCTTTATCCCGCCAGCGCCGATTTCGCCAGTCCCTACAGTCCGTCATCACGCCGCTGGCTGAACATCATCTATATCGATGTCAGCCAGGTAGCCGATTTTCAGCAAAGCGCGGCGGCACAGAAGTGGTGGAAAAGTGCCAGAACGCAGAAGGCGCTGGCCAAAGCCCGCGAGGCGGAGTATGTCGATTACGCAGCGGTGATGGCGCTGAAGCTCGCCGCACTGCGCCACGCCTGGGCCCACTTTCAGGCCCGTGACCGCGCCAGCGACGAGCAGCAAGCCTGGGCTGAGTTTGTGCGTGAAGGCGGTGACAGCCTGCGTTATCAGGCGGCCTACGACGGCATACAGCAGGCCCGACGGGCTGAGAATGCAAAACAGTGGGGCTGGCCCGCGTGGTCGGAAGGGTGGCGCAACAGCCAGCAGCCGGAGGTGCAGCAGTGGTGTAAGGAGCATGAAGAGGAGATTGCCTTCTGGCAGTGGCTGCAATGGCTGGCGCAGCAGCAGTTCTCGGGCTGCTGGGCGCACAGCCAGGCGCTGGGCATGAGCGTGGGTCTCTACCGTGACCTGGCGGTTGGCGTGGCGGAAGGCAGCGCCGAAACCTGGCACGACCCGGAGCTCTACCGCCTTAAAGCCTCTGTCGGCGCACCGCCCGACCGCCTCGGTCCGCTGGGGCAGAACTGGGGCCTGCCGCCAATGGACCCGCATGTGATGCAGGCGCGCGGCTATCAGCCCTTTATCGACATGCTGCGAGCCAACATGCGTGACTGCGGTGCATTGCGCATCGATCATGTGATGTCGCTGCTGCGTCTGTGGTGGGTGCCCGCCGGAGAGACGGCGGATAAAGGCGCCTATGTGGCCTATCCGGTCGACGATCTGCTGGGTATGCTGGCGCTGGAGAGCCACCGGCTGCGCTGCATGGTGATTGGCGAAGACCTGGGCACCGTGCCGGAGGCGATAGTCAGCCTGCTGCGCAAAAGCGGCGTCTTTTCATGGAAGGTGCTCTGGTTCGAGCAGGAGAAAGATCAGCGCTATCGCGCGCCGCAGGACTATCCGCGTCAGTCGATTGCCAGTGCCAGCACGCACGATCTGCCCACTCTCACCGGTTTCTGGGAGCAGGGCGACCTGGCGCTGGGTGAGAAGCTGGGCCTCTATCCGGGCGACGCGGTGAAGGCACTGCATGCGCAGCGGGCGACGCAGAAACAGGCGCTACTGGATGCTCTGCATCAGGCGGGGGCTCTGCCGGCTCGCAGTCAGAAAAAGGCGGAGAAGCTGGCGATGACGCCTGCACTGAACCGGGCAATCCACCGTTTTCTGGCCGACACCGACAGTGCGCTGCTGGGGCTGCAACCGGAGGACTGGCTCGGCATGACCACGCCGGTCAACGTGCCGGGCACGGTAGATCAATATCCCAACTGGCGACGTAAGCTGAGCAAAACGCTAGAGGCGATCTTTGCCGACAGGGAAGTGAATGCACTGCTGAAGGTGGTCAGCCAGCAGCGTCAGTCAGGCAGGAAAGAGAAGTAACAAGAGCGCGGCAGTCTGACTGCCGCGCTCTTATCCTGTGCGTTAACATCAGTAGAAGGAGTGTTCGCCGCGCTGATGCTCGGTAATATCCCGCACGCCTTTCAGTTCCGGGAAGGCAGCCAGCAGCTCTTTCTCGATACCATCTTTCAGGGTGACGTCGATCATCGAACAGCCGTTACAGCCGCCGCCAAACTGCAGAATGGCGTAACCGTCATCGGTGATCTCCATCAGTGACACGCGTCCGCCGTGACCGGCCAGCTGTGGGTTGATCTGCGCCTGCAGCAGATACTCCACGCGCTCCACCATCGGCGCATCGTCAGACACTTTCCGCATTTTGGCGTTCGGCGCTTTCAGCGTCAGCTGTGAACCCAGATTGTCGGTCACGAAATCGATTTCCGCATCTTCCAGATAAGGTTTGCTCAGTTCATCAACATACGCAGAGAGCTTTTCGAACTTCAGCTCGGTGTCAGTCGCTTCAACGGCATCAGGCGGACAGTAAGAGACGCCGCACTCCGCAGTTGGCGTACCCGGGTTAATCACGAATACGCGAATCTGGGTGCCATCTTCTTGTTTGGATAGCAGTTTAGAAAAATGTTCCTGGGCAGAGTCAGTAATTCGGATCATGTCGATTGCTCAATAGTTGA